>OJIK01000096.1_pt1 | contig 32072 bp, 10 predicted proteins | sample 1595571 | NCBI WGS metagenome assembly OJIK01 (sample SAMN05416791, study PRJEB24817) | seawater metagenome | isolation source: Sea water | place: Canada:Atlantic | collected 2013-11 | reverse complement strand
AACGTAGAGATGCATTAAAAAATTTAGGCCTTGCTGCTGGTTTTGCAATTACAGCGCCCAGTATTTTTAGCTTATTACAAAGTTGCACAAGTGCACCCACCTGGATGCCTACTTATTTCACAAATGATGAAAAAGAGGTAGTTATTAATTTAGTAGATATTATTTTACCTAAAACAGAGGGTACACCTTCTGCTACAGAGGTCAATGTTCCACAATTTATAGATAAATACATTACAGAGGTTTTAAACTTAGAGGACCAAGAAGCTATAAGAGTTAGTTTTACAGACATTATAACAACTTTAAAAATAACTATAGAAACAGATATTAGAGATATTACGACTGCACAATATACCGCATTATTAGATACACATTTATTGGTGAAAGGAGAGATTGATGAGGATAGGTTGGCAAACTTAGAGGCAGTTCAACCTACTAAAAATGAATTTTTAAATCAATTGAAATACCTAACAATTACAGCGTATGTAACTTCAGAAGAAATTGGTGAAAACGTTTTAATGTATGATCCAGTTCCAACGGCTTATTACTGTGGAGATTTGCAAGAAATTTCAGGAGGAAAATCTTCATCTCTATAAAAATGAAACAAATAGGTGTCTTTCTTATGATACTATCACTTTTTATAAATTGTGATTTAAAAAAGAAACAAAACCTAAAAAGTAATGCTATTGAAGACTCTTGGCAACAATTATTTAATGGCAAAGATTTAGATAATTGGATTGTTAAGATTAATGGCCATGAATTACATGATAATTTTAAGAATACCTTTCGGGTAGAAAATGGTATACTTAAAGTTTCTTATGACGGTTATGAAAGTTTTGGAAACAGATTTGGACTGTTAACCTACAAAACACCTTTTTCAAATTATAAGTTTAGATTGCAATATCGGTTTACAGGAACCCAAATAAAAGATGGCGAATCTTGGGCTATAAAAAATAGTGGTGTTATGATTCATTCGCAATCACCAGAGAGTATGTTGCTAGATCAGGCTTTTCCATTGTCTTTAGAGGTGCAGTTATTAGGTGGAACTTCACCAAACACACCAAGACCAACAGGTAATTTATGCACACCAGCAACCCATGTCTCTGTAAATAATATTTTAGTTACAGATCATTGTATCAATGCAAATTCAGAAACTTATTATGGCGAAGAATGGGTAGCTTTAGAAATAATAGTAACTAAAGAAAAGATTACTCATAAGATAAATGGCAAAAGCGTAATTACATATACAAACCCAAGTATTGGCGGAGATTTTTTAGATAGCACTTCAAAAGAAATTCAAGCAAAAGACGGTCAGTCGCTTAAAGGTGGCTACATCTCACTACAAAGTGAAAGTCATCCAATAGAATTTAAAAATATAGAAATTTTAGAATTTTAAAAAATTACAGCTATTAAAAAACCCTTCTTAGAAATTTCTAAGAAGGGTTTTTTAATAGCTGCTTTTCTGTAAATTTTACTCAACAATTAACTTTCCTTTCATCATTCCATAATGTCCAGGAAAACTACAGATGTAATCATATGTTCCGGCAGCTGGTGCAGTAAACGCTATGGTAGTTGTTTCTCCACCACCAAGCATTTTAGTATATGCAATAACAGCTGTTGTTCCTTCAGGAATATAATCATTTTCTTTAGCAGCTGCAGCTTTAGATCCAAATGCAGAAGTTTTAACACCTTGCTTTAAAAAGACAACATTGTGGCCCATTACTCTTTTGTCTAGTTTACCGGTATGAGTTAGTGTCAGTTTTATTTTTTGACCTGCTTTTACAGTAATCTTTTTAAGATTAAACTTCATTCGGTCAGAAGTGATCATTGTAACATTAACAATGCCATCGGCATCCACAACTACCATTTCTTTTTTTGCCACAACCTTAGACTTTTTTACAGTGGTAGTTTTTGTCTTTTTAATAACTTTTTCTTCTTTGCTTTTGCCACAGCTTACTAATAAAGTAATACAGACAATTGCTGTTAAAATATGTTTCATTTTTTTATTTTTTTGTGTTGCACTAAGGTACTGTTTTCCCATACGATAGCAAAAGAAAAATGAATGAAACCTATCTAAAATAATAGGGTATTATTTGTTTGTTTTTGAAGTTTTTTTTTGTTCAAATTGCAGCGTTTACTCTTTGAATCTCTTTTAAATTAATTTGGTTATTTTTTTACTCATGGGTTTTGTCATTGAGTAAAAAACATCGATAAAAATTCCGTTTTCGTCAATTAAATATTTTTGAAAATTCCATTTTACAGAAGAATTCTTTTTCCCATTTTTAGCTTTTTTGGTTAACCATTGGTACAATTCATGTTGCTCTTTTCCTTTTACCTTAATTTTAGTTGTTAACGGAAAATCTACTCCAAAATTCAAACGACAAAAAGTTTCAATTTCAATTGCTGCGCCTGGTTCTTGGCCTCCAAACTGATTGCAGGGCAAACCAATAACAACTAAATTGTTTTTGTAAGTAGCATACAATTCTTGTAAGCCATCATATTGCTTTGTAAATCCGCATTCTGACGCCACGTTTACGAACAGTATTTTTTTTCCTTTGTATTTTTTTAGGTCGATATTTTTACCGTCTATGCCCTCAATCTTAATATCGTAGATAGATTCTTTTACTACTGTTTTATTTTGAGCAGCTGTGTTTATATAATTAATTAGAAGGAAGAGATATATTATTTTTTTCATAACATGCCTTTTTTACTTTTTAGACGCATTGTAAAGATAAGGATATTGTGAATATCAAAAAAAGGGAATACTCAAAAAAGCGTGTATTTGTTTTAGTGCCTCTTTCGTTTTTGAACTTATTTTATTAAAACTTAATAGACAGATAAAGTTTAAAAGAATTATTTCCTTTTTTGAACAGGAGATGTATATACTATTAATTCACTTACCTATATCATGCCACCTAGTTTATAAATTTCTACAATAGGTATTCTGTTTTATAAATAACTCAACCACCATTTGTCTTTATTATTTTGTTTATAGTTATCGAATTTTTTACAAATCGGATAAAGCAAAATAATTACACCAATCCAAACAGCATAAACAACCCAAAGTGAATAGCCAAAGCCCTTTAATGCCGCTGAATTGTTTACCCATTCTTCTAAAATCATTGTTTGCCAACCAAACCCAGAAAGTTCTGCAAAGATTAAAGCGATAAGGTGAATAAGGTAAAGATGTAAGATGTAGTAGAAAAACGGAACCCTTCCAAAAGTGCTAAAAAAGTCAACTACTCTGCCTTTTAGTTTTTCTGAATTTGCCAAGAAAATAAATGCTGCACCCAATGTCATTAATAAATAATCTAAGGATGGAGGGTATTTAGAAGGATTTAAAAAAGAAATTAAATTTTTTGAAAATAATCCGTAATTATTCCAAGGTATTGGATCTCCGTATGTATTTGTAAAGCGTAAAATTACGAACGTTACAATTGCTAAAAACCCTATAGTATTAAAAATCTTTTTTCTTTTTTTACTGTCATAAGTTTTATCATAAAAAGCCCCAAAACAATAACCTAAAGACATTACAGCAACCCATGGAATTATTGGGTATACAAAAGCAATTTCACCCCCATAAAATAAGTTGTAAATACTAAATTCATGAAGTATTGACCAAAACATATTACCATCAAAGTGAATGGTATCTAAAAGGTTATGACCAAAAATTAAAACTAAACTGAATACTAAAATAAAACTTCTCCGAAGATGAATTAATACTGCCAAAAGAATCATGCTAATTCCCAAAGACCAAATAACCCCTAATACGATAGTATTAAAATAAACATCAAAAAACCAACCAAAATTAATGATTACTATTTCAATAAAAATCAACCAAAGACCACGTTTTAGAAGAAAGCTAGACAACTCTTTTTTAGATTTTCTTTTACCAACCATAAATGCAGAAGTTCCGGCTAAAAAACAAAATATTGGTGCACAAAAATGTGTGATAAACCGTGTAAAAAAAATAGGTAACGTACTTTGCTCTGGGTCTGCTGGATCAAAAAAGAAAGCGGGGAAGTGAATGAAGTCCCTTATATGGTCAAGTGCCATAATAACCATTACTAAACCTTTTAATACGTCAATAGATTTTATTCTAACCTTAGGAATTATTGTCATAAATTTTATACGATTTGTTAGAGTATTTATTTTAGGTACTTCTAAAACAGAATTAATGGCTCTAATTATTGATTTCTATTTTTTAAGAAATAATTTTTATTTTATTTAGCGGACAAATCTACACTAATTCCAGTCATATATATAATCACAAAAATAATAGAGACAATATTCAATCAACAATAATTTAATGAAACACTTAAACCACAGGCGTCTCTTAAGTAATTAAGGTTAAATTATTAATAATTACTGATTAAACACTTAAATAAAAAAACCTCAACCTAATTATAATCAAATAGTTGAGGTTTTTACGGAAATCGAATCCGCACTTCCGAAAAAACTGGATTTTGAATCCAGCGTGTCTAACAATTCCGCCACTTGAGCAAGTTTTATTAGCAGTGCAAATGTGTTAAATTATTTTATTTTAGAGTCACTAAATTAATTCCAAACTAAATAAGTTAATTCTACATTCAGACTATCAGAAAAATATTTAAGGCCACTAAAAATAGCAATAATATTACCAATAGTTTCTTTTTTATCTCCATAAAAGTTATATTACTAAGGCCTTCCTTTGTATTTATGGTTTAATGTAATTTTCATGAAAGAATAGATTCTCTAGATATTTTAAAAGGTGCTATTATTGTATTAATGTCCTTAGACCATTTTTGGGACTACTTTCATCAGGAAACTTTTTTTATCATAGCTTCTATGCATCCAAATATCACTATGAATGTCATTAAATTGATTTCCAACTAAAAACATTATCTCTTCTTTTGTTTTACCAATTAGATTTAAAAATTTTAAATCAGTGAATACGAATGCTGTATTTTTTACCCACATAATTATGTTACATATTTACTTAAATATGTAACATATGATGTTTTTTAAACATAAATGATTAATTAATATATATATTCGCATAGCTAAAAGGCCGTTCTTGTTTATATTTAAAAAAAATCAACAGAACTCAATAAACTATTGCTTTGTGAGAAAAATCATCATTTTGTTCTGTTTGGTATCTGAATTTTGTGGGTCTCAAAAAAAAATAGAAGCGCCTACTAAACGTGCAAAAGCTATTTTGCCTTTTCTTATTGTTTTTCTTTTTATTATTATTTCTGCATTTACCCCCAGAACTCGAGGTAATGAGAAAATTATTGCCCCTTTATCTACTGTTGGCGACTCTATTAAAAAATACAAAATCATTAACCCAAATAAGGCTCTAGAATTTTGTTTTGAAGTCTTTAATAGAAATACGGGTGCCATATCTTTACCCGTAGTAAATGCTCAATTTGATTTGGGTGATATTCTTTTTAGCAAAGGCTTAAAATTAGAGGCTCTTGAATATTATAATATTGCTAATATTAATTATTATTTAATACCAATTAAGAAAAGAAAAGCGCACGCTCCATGGATGCTAGTGAATATAGGTAATGTCTATTATTCTATGAAAGATTTTGATAAGGCTACTGCAATGTATGAGGAGGCAATTATAAGGTTTAGGACTTTGCCTAATAAAAGACGAGACCCTGGGCTCTCGACTTGTAATGATAATTTAGCCCTTATAGAAAGCTCTAATGGTAACTTTGAAAATGCGATTGAATATGCTGAAAAGTCTTTAGAAATTCGATTGAAGTCAGGAAGTAAAGGAGATATCATTTATTCTTACGCTCTGCTGATAGGGCTTCATTTGCAACAAGACAATATTGACTTATCATTTGAGTATATGCATAAATCTATAGAAGCATATGAATCTGATATTTCTACTATTGATTTATCACCAACAAAACAGAATGATTTAAATTTAAATTTGGGGTATTTATTTATGGAATTCTATGACCATTATCATACCAAACAGAACTATATTAAATCCATAGAGTCACTTGATAAAGCAGCCCTTTATTTATCATATTTTCCACTTGAATTAATTGCTTTATTGAACGATAAAGCGGATGTTTTAATTAAACAAAAAGAATATAATAAGGCTAAGGATATATTGATTCTAAATGATGCATTACTTTTAAAAAATGATTACCCTATTGAAAGGTTAGCATACTTTAATCTTTTATCTTCTATATACGAAGCTCAAAATGATTTTGTAAATGCTAGTGATATCAAAGATTCTATTCTATTAATTAACAGTGCTACTTCAATGAATAATGACGTTGAATTATTGAATGGGATAGAGACAAAAAACCTACTATTTAATAAGGAAATTGAACTTATTGAAAATGAGAATAAATTTAGAACTCTAAATTATATTTATATAGCAGGGTTTTTAATTGTCCTTTTAATACTGACAGCAATTTGGTCTCAATACAGGCTATATAAAGAAAAATCTATTAGTGCTGAAAGACAACAAAAAATACTTAATAATGATCTAGGTATTAAAAAATTAGAACTTACTGCTATTAGTACTTTTATAGCACAGCGAAATGATCATCTTAAAAACTTAAAGCATAAAATTAAAAAATTTATAATTGAAGATGAAGTAATTTTAGATGAGACCAATTCTTCTAAGTTTATTCGTAAAGTTAATAGAAATATTGATTCAGTAATAAATAGTGATTCAAATTATAAAAATTTTGAAAATCAATTTGTTCAGGTATATCCTAATTTTCATAAAGCATTATTAAGTCTTCACCCATCACTTTCTCCTTCTGATCTTAGATTATGTTCCTACATTAAAATGAACCAATCTTCAAATGAAATTGCCCAACTCACAGGAGTTTCAATAAGGACAGTTGAGAGTCAGCGATATCGATTAAGAAAAAAAATCGATATTGAGAAAGATGATAATTTAAATGGCTATTTGATTCGTATATAACTTTATTTTATTTTATTACTACTGCAATATTACTGCACTTTATGTTTTCTATATCCTTCTTGTTGCGACTAGGGATAACAATTCTATTTTAGTTGACTGGTATTTTTTGAACTACAATGTAGTGTCATAAATATTGATAAAACTATATAGAAATACACCAATTTTTTACGGAAAATATAAATTTATGATCTCAAAACCTAAACCTATTATATCAAGTTTGCTTAAAAATATTTTAGCAACTGCTTTATTTCTTTTAGTTCTTTCTTTTAATAACGCGTATGCACAGCAAGCTCCTTCTTTAGAGATTACCTCATATTCTGACTTATTGGATGCTGATGATAATAACTTAGTTGGATTGAATGATGTATTAAGTTATTCAATAACGGTCAAAAATACTGGTAACATTGAACTTACCAGTCTTGCATTAACCGCTGTTTTTATAGGTTTAGATGAATCTACTCTAACTCTTGAATCTGGACCAACGTATTCAAATTCTGATGGAAGTTCTTCGGAAGGTACATTAGATGTTGGTGAGACCGCCACCTATGTTGCTTCTTATACTTTTAATCAAGCTGGAATTGATGCTGGAGGAGTGGCTTTTTCAATTATAGGAACCGCTAGTAGTCCTGGTAATACAAATGATGTTACTGATCAAAGTGATAATGCAAATGATTCAGATGGGAATGCCTTAAATGATTCTAATGTTACTACTGTTGGCTCTGAAGTCCTCTCTTTAGTATCAACCAAGGAAGATAATGTTACAGGAGAGTTATCCGTCGGAGATGTAATATTATACACTATTACGGTAACAAATGACGGAAACACCTCAGTAACTAATGTTACATTATTTGACGATATATTAGATTTAAATGGAAATGTATTAGTTCTTATAGCTCCCTTTACACCTCCATCACCAATATTTATAAGTTCAAATCAAGGATCAGAGGATGGTAGTTTATTAGTTGGTGAAACCGCAGAGTATACTGCTACTTATATTTTGGAACAAAGTTCTGTAGACGCTGGTGGTGTTTCAAATTGTGTTCTTGCTTCAGCAGGTAGTGACGCTTCTGCAACTGATGTAAGTAGTGAACAAGTTTGTGCTATTACTGAAGTAACTCCCTATCCATCCATACAGGCTACCAAAGTTGCCTCAGTCATTGATAACGGAGATGAGATTAGTGGTCCAGGAGATACAATTAATTATACTATTTATGTTAAAAATACTGGCGATGTAACTCTTACATCAGTAACTGTTACGGATACTTTTGAAGATTATAACGGAAATACTCTTACCCTTACTACTCAACCAACTTTTACAGGATCTTCAAACTTATCATTAGAGGGTACTTTAAATGTATCAGAAATAGCTACCTATACCGCATCTTACTTAGTTACTGCAAATACTGCTAATTCTGGCGGTGTTCGTAATAGCATACTGGCTTCAGGTTTTAGTCCAGATGGAATTGAAGGTAATGAAGTCGCAGTTTCTATAGAAGTAACTGATGTCAGTGACGACAATGATGATACTGATGGGAATACAGAAAATGATAAAACAGAAACTACCTTGTCAATTGTGAAATCTTTAGATGTTACAAAAACCTCTACTGTTACTGACACTAATGCAGATGGCGATATAGGACTAGGGGATACAGTAAATTACACAATTCAAGTAAAAAACAATGGAGAAATTGAATTAACTGATGTGTCTATTGTAGATACTCTAACGGATTGTTTAGGGGTATCATTATCTCTTACAGTAACTCCAGCATGGCAAACTAATTCTTTAGATTCTTCCCAAGGAACTTTAATAGTTGGGGAGATAGCAACCTATTTAGCAAGTTATGTTATAATTCAAGATAATATTGAGAGCGGATGTATCAAAAATTCAGTAACTGCAACTGGAAGTTCTCCTGGATTTACGAATGATGTTACGGATTTAAGTGATGATGGTATTGATAATGACGGTAATTTATTATCGGATCAGACAGTAACGAACTTACAATCAAACCCATCATTAGAAGTTACAAAAACAGCTACAGTTACAGATAATGGTGATGGAGTGCCTGGAGCTGGAGATACAATAGTCTATACTATTACTGTGGAGAATAATGGTAATATATCCGCTAAGGATTTAGTTCTAAGTGATGTAATGACAAGTGGGGATGGAACAACTATTGAACTAACTACATCTCCTAGTTTTGTCAGCTCTTCACAAGGGTCTGCTGCAGGAATCTTAAATGTTGGAGAGATTGCAACTTATACAGCCACCTATTTAGTAACGTCAACAGTAGCCGCTACTGAAGCAGTAAATAATCAGGTTACAGTAAATGCTACCAGTTTTGATGGAGAAACCCCTTTGTCGGATGTTAGTGATGATGGAGATGATAATGATGGAAATACTCAGAATGATGAAACGATTGTCCCTTTAATTCCACAGCCTTCAATTGAAGTTACTAAAACTTCTACTACTAATGCAACTGGGGTTCAGCTAGCCTTAGGAAATACAATTACCTATACAATTACAGTTGAAAATACAGGGAATGTAATTATTACTGATTTAAGTTTTGTTGATCAATTTTCAGGATTTTCACAATCGCAAATCATGTCTCTTACTAATCAACCACAATATATATCTTCCACAGACGGTTCTTCACCTGAGGGAACTCTATTAGTTGGTGAAACAGCAACTTATACAGCAAATTTTGTTGTAGATCAACTTGCTTTTGATAATAGTGGTGTTCAGAATGCAATTCAATTTACGGGTAGCTCACCAGGAAACACAGGGGATGTGACAGATATTTCTGATGATGGAATAGATACCGATGGAAATTTAATCGATGATTCAACTGTAAACGAAATAAATTCAGCAGCAGGAATTAATGCAGTTAAAACTTCTAGTTTTACAGATAACAATAATGATGATATATTAAATCTAGGAGATGTAATTAACTATACAATATTAATAAAAAACACAGGGAATGTTACTCTAAGTAGTATTATACTTTCTGATGAGTTATTAGATGCCAATAACTTAGCTCATGTTTTTGAATTATCTACTGGTCCAAACTTTGTGAGTTCAGATCAAAGTTCAGTGTTTGGAACATTACTACCTAACGAAACAGCAACCTATACTGCCACGGTTACTGTTACCCAAGAGATCGTAAATTATGGAGGTGTAAAAAATAGAGTTACCGTAACAGCCTTAGATCCAAGTGAGGTTTCCATTACTGATTTAAGTGATGATGGTAATAATGTAGATGGAAACACTGAAGATGACTATACAGAAGATCCAATTACTAGAACAGCTTCATTAGATGTCACAAAAACTTCTGCTATTGTTGATAACGGAGATGGTATTACGGGGCTAGGGGATACTATTAATTATACAATTTTAGTTAATAATACCGGTAATGTTAATCTGAGTTCTATTGACTTAACGGATTATTTAACTACCGCTAGTAATGCTTCAATTGATCTATTAACAGGACCTACTTTTGTAGTTTCATCAGCAGGATCAGATTCTAATAACCTACTAATTGGAGAAACCGCTACTTACACAGCGTCCTATGTAATCATGCAAGAATCAGTGGATTCTGGAGGGGTATACAACTCTGTAACAGTTACAGCCTCTACATTATATAATACTATTTCAGATGTTAGTGATGACGGTGATGATACTGATGGAAATACGGAAAATGATAAAACAGAAGTTTCTATAGTAAGAAATTCCTCCTTAGATGTTACAAAAACAGTAATAATTAGTGATTTAGATAACGATGGGTTACCAGGGGTTAATGATGTGGCTAATTATACCATTACGATAGTTAACACTGGAAATGCATCTTTAACGGATTTTAATTTAGTAGATATTTTAACGGATGTTGCTGGAAATACTTTAGAGCTTGCTGCTCAGCCAGTTACTACAGGAGGTACAACATTACTTCCTGGTGCAACACTTACTTATACTGCATCCTATACGATTGAACAATCTGCAGTTGATGAAGGAGGGGTTAAAAACAGTGTGGTTGTTACCGCTTTTGATGGTATAAATTACACGAATGATACTAGTGATGATGGTAATGACGATGACGGGAATACTGTGGACGATACTACAGATGTTTTAATTACTGCGAATCCTTCTATAGAGGTTACCAAAACAGTGGAATCAACAGATAATGATGGAGATGGATATGTTTCTGCGGGTGATTTGCTTACCTATACTATTTTAATAGAAAACACGGGAAATACTAAGCAAGAATCGATACAGCTTGAAGATACAATTACAGATTTTGATGCCAATGTGTTAAGTTTAAATTCTGCATCATCCAATAACAATATTACTTTTATCTCTTCTACAAACGGCTCTATAGAATCCGCCTTAGTATCTGGTGAAATAGCGACCTATCAGGCAACATATACCGTTACAAGTACAGATGTAATTGCAGGTGGAGTTTCAAACACTCTTACTGTAACTACCTACGAATTTGTGAATACATCAACAGGGTTAGGCACTCAGCTAGTATCTACTGATGTTAGTGATGATGGAGATGATACAGATGGCAATACTACGAATGATCCTACCAATGTGTATACAGGAATTCCACCTTCAATGGAGGCGGTAAAAACATACAGTTTAAGTGATACAGATGCAAGTGGGGGAAATACTCCTGGGGATATAATTACCTTTACTATTACTTTAGAGAATACAGGTCAAGATATTTTAAGTGATATTTCATTTGTTGACACCTCAACCAATGCTATTAGTGTTTTGATTGCTCTTTCTAATGAACCAACTTTTGTTTCCTCAACTAGTAATTCAGCAGCAGGCACATTACAAATTGGTGAAACAGCAACTTATACAGCAAGTCATGCAATTACTCAAGCAGATATCGCCGCTGGTGGTATTTTTAATAGTATAGAATTTATGGCTAATTCTGCCAGAAATCCAGATACTTCGGTTAAAGATGTTAAAGACGTAAGTGATAATGGTATAGATTCAGATGGAAATACTGAAAACGACAGGACTTTTGTGATTTTAGGATTAGATTCTGATGGAGATGGATATCCAGATACAATTGATGTCGATGATGATAATGATGGAATTTTAGATGAGGACGAATCTTGTTTAGACTTTTTATTAGATGGAAATTCTTTTGAGAGCTATACAGGTGCTGTTCCACCTATTACACCAGGAAATAAATTAACTAGCTTTCCAATTTCTAATGCACCTCCATTTAGTGCTGTAAATCTAGACGGTGAAATTTGGACTAGTGGACCTTATCAAGAAGGAGGACCGAATTTTAATCCTCACAGTGGATTATTTTATGTGGAGTTATTACAAAATGCCAATGGAGCTAACAATTTAAATTGGTGGGATGAAAACACAGCACAACCTCAAAGTCAAGTAAATGGTTATGACCGAATAGTAGTAATTGAAAACGTGCTACCGAACACTTCTTATTCTATTGATTTTTATCATAAAGATGGTGGACGTCTAGAGTCAACCCACGTTGGGGGTGGTTCAACGTTATTGCAGGTTCAGTCTATGCAAACAGACACTCAAACCTCTTTAATTACTGACGCAACACCCGATTGGTCAGCTGTGCATTATGAGTTTACTACCGATGGAACTACGAGTCAAGTAGCTATACTACTTTCTCCTTATGCACCAGGATTAAATGTTTCTGTTCAGTTGGATAGTGTAACAATGGATGATGTTGCATTTTGTAATCCAGATATAGATAATGATGGAATTCCAAATAGTTTAGATTTAGATTCTGATAATGATGGTATTTATGATGTTGTTGAAGCTGGATTAGGACATTTAGACACCAATAATGATGGTCGAATAGACGCCAATGATACGGGTTATACTGATACAAATTTCGATGGGGTTAATGACAGTTCTTTTTCAAATGTTCCAACAGATTCTGATAATGACGGCATTCATGATTCTCAAGAATTAGACTCGGATAATGACGGATGTTTTGATTCTAGTGAAGCTGGATTTACTGACGGAGATAATGATGGAATCTTAGGAAATTCTCCTGCAACACAAGATTTAAATGGAAAAGTGAGTAGTGGTGTAGATGGCTATACGACTCCTCAAGATTTGGATTCTAATACTATTTTAGATTACAAAGATGCTGATTATGACGTAGGTTGTTATAACCCTTCTCTTGATGTTACTAAAACAGCCGTAGTAACCGACACCAATGGTGATGGCTTAACAAATGTAGGTGATGTAGTTACTTATACAATAAATGTTCAAAACACATCTTTTGTAAATCTTCAAATATCGGGTATTGTAGATGAGCTTTCTAATGGAAATAACACCCCTTTAGTACTTACTCCAGTTTTTGAATCTAGAAATATTGGCTTGTCCAATGACTATAGTGAGAATTTATTAAAATCATCAAGTTTTAGCTATGATTATCGATCAAATTCTTCTGATAAGTGGGTGTCGAGATTTAACTCTAACAATAATCTTTATACCGGTAACAATTATGGTTCAATAGGCAGCTCTGCTGAACCTGCTACACCTAGGGGCGAAACTTTTATTTTAGACTCCTCTAGTGGAATAGCCTTAAATAAGGTGTTCTCCGATTGGTCTTATGGACTTAACACTTATGTATCTAATCTAAATACGCCGCAGTATTTGAAACCTATAAGATTGAATCCAGGTAGCAATTTTAGAATTCAACAGGAAAATTTTTCTTTTGAAGCGAATACCACATATACTTTTTCTGTGTACGCAAAAAGGTATAATGCTACTGCTAGTACATTTAGTTTCTTTGTTAACCTTACCGATGAAGATAATTACCCGATTGATATTACAAATAATTCAGAAACTAAGACTATTACCAGTTCCACCGAGTGGAGCCGTCACGAATATACCTTTACTACTGGCGATTCTGATTCAATAGGTTCTATAGGGATAAATAATCCAACTCATTACTCATATTTCTGGGGCGCTCAATTAGAGCGAAATCCTGTGGCTTCTCATCTTGTAATTACGGGTGAGAATGCAGTAACTGATTTACCTCCCTATATTTTAATGTTAGACCCTTCCGATGCTCAAGGATTAGTGCCGAATGAAATAGCTACCTATAGTTTAGTACATACTATTACCCAAGATGATATAGATGCAGGAAACTATTTATCTAATTCTGTTACTGTAAGTGCTACTTATACAACGCCATCTAATATTTCAGGTTCTGTTCAGGATACTAGTGATGATAACGATGACACGGATGGGAATACATCAGATGACCCTACAGTAACTTCTTTGGATGTAACAATTGGCATGGAAGTTACCAAAACTGCGGAAATAAACGATGTAAATGAAGATGGACAAAATAATGTTGGGGATATAATAAATTATACGATATCTATTGAAAATCAAGGAACTACAAGCCTTACTGGACTTAGCTATGTTGATACTTTATCAGACATTAATAATAATGTTATTGACCAATTAGCTATAGGTAGAACATCCGTAAACAATTTGCTTAGATTTTCTAATATGCACGGAGATTTTGCAGAGAGTTATAGTAATGGTTTTGCTGCTTCTAATAACACCAACATATATACGGTTCCTTCAAATATAGACATGTATTTAGCGCAAGAGCTCCCCAGCACTATGGTTGCTCCTTTTGAGCTTGGCTTTGTAAATTCAGGAACTGATGTAGAGTTTACAGCGGACTATTGGGAACCAATATCGGTTTTAACATATAACAGTCTTAATTCCTGGGATCATTATTACACCAATACAACTTTGGAAGAAAACACAACGTATACACTCTCTGTATACGCGAAAAAGATAAATGCAACCTATGCCTCATCTCAATTTAAATTATTTGCTTATGATGGTATTAGTCAAAATTTAGAGACTGAACCTGAGTTAATTATTAGCAATTCTTTTGTTTCTGAGCCATTTGCTATTGAGACCTCAGCAGACTATGTTCGTTATACTTTCACCTTTACAACGGGATTAGTAAATAATACGGGCACTAGTAATATCGCACAAACTAGAGTAGGTTTTGTTGCTCCACAGCAGTATTTAGGTGGCAGCACTACCAATGGCGCTCACTTCTGGGGAATACAATTAGAAAAATCACCCTCTGCAGGGGCATTAACTTTACAAGACGGTGTAATTTACCCAGAGATTTTTTATGAGCTTGAGGATAGTGGTAATTATACAAATTGGGCCACCATCTCGAATAATGTAGCCTATAACTCCGGATTGTTTCAACTTAGTACCAACAAATGGAATTCCACTGGTGAAACTTCTAAACTTCCATCATTAATTGAATACCCAGGGTTAGTTACTTCGCTAGGAGAGAGCTATAACAACACACTGACCTATAACCAATGGAGTTCCACTTCTGCCATTTTGTCAACTAATAATTACGCCACCATCCTTTATAGCCCTACAACTGAAGACCATGGTAAGTTTATAAAATCTACATATAGTGGTTATTATAGTAAAGCATATATAGAAGTAGATGCTTTAGTAACTAGTTTATCTAATTACAGTTACTTAGGCCAATATAATGGCCACAGTTACTTTAAAACTTCAAATAACAACTACTGGACATCACATCAACAGTCACTGTTAACGACTAATCCTTTATCAACAACTCATCCTTATATGGTTAGTTTTGAAACACAAGAGGAGTTAGAGGCTTTTAAGCAGTTCCCTGGATTTAATGAAACTGGTTGGACCGGTTTAAGTAGAAATATCGCTTCAGCAAATAATGATACTTGGCAATGGTATGGTAATTTAGAGAGGCCTTTTTTCAAAGGTCAATATAACGGACATTCTTATTTTGTGAGTCCTTTAAATAAAAACTACACAGAAAGTAACACTTATGCGGAATCATTAGGGGCTCAATTATACTCTCCAAATTCAGCAAATGAAGATTCGTTTATCGCTAGTCTTAGCCTTAACTGGACCATCACCGTACAATCTTACCCATATATGCAATATTCTAACTTATGGATGGGCGTATACAAGTGTGATACTTGCGATGATTATCTAAATGATCTCCTTGATGGCACTTATTCTGACGGTTCTGGATGGAGATTACAAGAATATTCTAATGATGTAACTAATTCCTTAGCTAATGTATCTCTCCCAAATTCCACCCAAATTTCATCCATAGCACCTGGAGAGACGCAAATCGTATACAGTTCTCATACTATTACTCAATCCGATTTAGATACTGGAGGGGTGTCTAATACAGTAACTATTACAGCCGAAGATCAAAATATTTCAGATATTAGTGATGATGGTGATGATACGGATGGCGAACTTGAAAGTGACCCGACAATAACCCTACTAGATACTCTCAAGGAGATTGAAGTCATTAAAACTGCAGTTGTTGAAGATGTAAATTCCAATGGTCTAAATGATGAAGGGGATATTATTACTTACACCATTACTGTTACAAATAACGGAAATGTAACCTTGAGTAATATAGATATTTCTGATCAACTTACCGACGCAGAGGACAATTCCTTAACCCTTACTTCAGGGCCTACGTATGTAAGTAGTTGTTGCACTACTCAATTGGAAGACCTTAGTTCGATATGGGCGAATAATGAACCTTCTACAAACAACAATTACAATTATGGAATAGTTAATTTACAAACCTCAAATCCTGGTATTCAGGCTAAGAGTACCACTTCAGGTTATACATTTATTATAGAAAATGATCTAAACGAACAAACTATTAGTGGTTTTAATTATTTGGGATCTTATAATAATCATTCTTACTTTAAGTCTCAATCTAATGCCATTTCCTTTGAAAATGCAATGCTTATAGCAGAAAGTAAAGAGAACTCATACCTTTGGATTATAGATTCTGTTGAAGAATGGGAGACAATACAATCAATATCAGGAGATTCAGGTTCAACTGGAACAAATCACTGGATTGGGTTAAGAAAATTAGATGATATTTGGCAATGGATTGGAAAAGATTCCAATGAAACTGCTAGTGCAGATAATGTTAACTTCCCATTTACAGATGTTGCTGGAAGCTCAGTTTTAGATGATAATACCATTGAGCCACAAGTTACAGATATCTATACTGCGACCTATACAATAGAAGCTACCGCTATAGCATCAGGAGTAATTAGTAATTCGGTAACTGTTACGGGAAGTTCCCCAGCAAACACGGGCGATGTAACAGATGTCTCTGATGATGATGATGATACCGATGGAAATCTAGAAGATGATTCTACAGACATTACCAGCCCTTATATAACAGTAACAAAAACAGCGGTTATTGAAGACACAAATTCGGACGAATTTCCAAGTGTTGGAGATACTATTAATTATACAATAACTGTTGAAAATACAGGAGGAGAAACGCTTTCTAATATGACTCTTGTTGATACTCTAACGGATGCCAATGCGTCTGTCTTAAGTTTAACAACTCAACCAACTTTTGTTTCCTCTACTTTAAATTCTGAAGCAGGAACATTACTTATTGATGAGATAGCAACCTACAGCGCTTCATATATAATTACCCAAGAAGCTTTTGATAGCGGATCTATATTAAATTCTGTTGTAGCAACAGCAACAGGACTTGCTGAGATAGCCATTAATGACACTTCAGATAACGGCGACGATACGGACGGCAATACAGAAGATGATCAAACCATAGTAGAATTTGGATCAATAAAAGTAGTTAAAACCGCTGTAGTTACCGATAATAATAATAATGAATTAAATGATTTAGGCGATACTATAGCATATACAATAACGATACAAAATACAGGAAACATTACGTTAACTAATCCTGTTTTAGTTGATGTATTAACGGATTCTGCTGGTAATACTTTGGTACTTAATAGTGGGCCAACTTTTATTTCCTCTACTACAGGTTCTTCTCAAAATAGTATACTAGCCGATGGAATATTGACTTATAGTGCTACCCATCAAATCAGTTCCGTTTCAGATGATACAGCATTTATTAGCAACACCGTAACAGTGACAGCGAGTAGCCCAGGTTACACCAATGATATCAGCGATATTTCAGATGATGGGGATGATACCGATGGGAATACAGAAGATGATGAGACAAAAGTTGTTTTAGCACCTGACCCTGAAATGGAAATTACCAAAACGTATTTAGTTACTGATAATAACAACAATGGTTTAAATGATCTTGGAGATGGAATTACCTATACCATTACTGTAAAAAATACAGGTAATTTAAATCTTACAGGATTAATTTTAAATGATATTTTAACAGATTATAATGGCAATGTGCTTTCTCTGCAGTCAGGACCAAATTTTGTGTCAGCAGATCAATCATCCGAGGCAGGAACTTTACTGGTTGGAGAAACCGCTACTTTCACTGCTTTCTATGCTATTGAGCAAACTGCAGTTGATAATGGAGGGGTTAAAAACACGGTTATTGGAACCGCATCAAGCCCTGGCTATACAAATGATGTAACAGATACCAGTGATGATGGAGATGATACTGATGGAAATACAATTGATGATCAAACAGAAATTATAATAACACCATTACCAAGTCTAGAGGTTACTAAAACAGTGGTTTTAAATGATTTAAATTCTAATGGATTTAATGATATTGGAGATAGAATAGATTTTATTATTTCTGTTGAAAATAATGGAAATATTATTTTAACAGATTTAAATTTACTAGATACTTTCACCGATCATTTAGGGAATTCATTTACACTTTCTGACGGGCCAACGTTTGTGAGTAGTACAATGGAGTCATTAGTTGGCACTCTACAGGCAGGCGAAATCGCAAATTATCTTGCAAGCTTTATTATTGATCAAGCTGCGGTGGATATAGGGAGTCTTAATAACAGTGTTTTAGCAACAGCTAGTTCTCCAGGTAATACAGATGATGTGACTGATATTTCAGATGATGGAGATGATGCTGATGGGAACATAGAAGATGACGATACTGTTGTAGATATATATTCAAACTCTTTATTGGAAGTCGTTAAAATTGCAAACGTTACGGATTCTAATGACAATAATATCAATGATATAGGCGATATTATTAATTATACTATATCTGTTACAAATACTGGAAACACAAATCTTACGGGAGTTAATTTAGTGGATACTATTACAAATTCAATAGGAACGGAACTAGTATTAAACAGCTCTCCAGGCTTTATCAATTCAAGTCAAAATTCTACTCAAGGAACTATTTTAATTGGGGAAACAGCAACCTATACAGCATCTTTTATTATAAATGACATTGCCTTCAACTCAGAGTATATTAGTAATTCTGTTACTGCATATGCAAGTTCTGAAGGATTGACGGATAATGTAACTGATATTTCAGATGATGGAGATGATACCGATGGTAATACAACTAATGATCCGACTATCACCTTTAATGATCCTACTCCTAGTATTGAGGCTACAAAAACTTTTGAAGTTATAGATAATGGAGATGGATTATATAATTCGGGAGATATTATTAAATACACTATTACATTTGAAAATACTGGTAATGCTCCATTAACTGGGTTAAACTTTACGGATAACATAAGTGACGGAACCGGAACTGTTTTATCACTTACGGATGGACCGTTTTATTCAACCTCAAGTTTAGGTTCTGCGCAAGGCAGTCTAAATATTAATGAAATAGCGACTTATATCGCATTTTATACCATAAACAATTCTTCTGCTGAAAGTGGCTCTGTTATTAATTCGGTTACTGTAAATGCAAGTAGCCCAGGAAACACAAATGACGTAACGGATATTAGTGATGATGGAGATGATACCGATGGTAATACAACTAATGATCCAACAATTCTTAACATCACATCAAATGCAGCTATCAAAGTTGTTAAAACTGCAGTTGTAGTTGATAACAACACGAATGATGTAATCGATCTTGGTGATACAATTAATTACACTATTTATGTCACTAATAATGGGGAAGAGACCCTGACAGGATTGTTTTTAACAGATTTATTAACTGATGGAAATGGACAAACTTTAACACTTTCTGTACAGCCAACTTATCAGAGTTCAACTCTTGGTTCAAGTTCTGGTAATTTACTTCCATCAGAACAAGCTAATTACACAGCAGCTTATATCATTACTCAGTCGGATGTGGATTCTGGATTAGTAAGAAACAGTGTGCTGGCAACGGCAAGTTCTCAAGATGGGACTAATAATATCAGTGATGTTAGTGATGATGGAGATGATACCGATGGAAATACTACTGATGATCCTACAGATATTATACTTACATACGAAACAGGAATAGAAGTAGTTAAAACATCAACAATTTCAGATAATGGAGATGACGTCAATGGTTTAGGTGATACGATTACCTATACAATTCAAGTAACTAATACAGGGAATGTATTATTAACCGATGTTATCATCGTTGATACTCTCACAGATGCTAATGGCAATGCACTAACTTTATCCTCAGGACCAAATCATATTGGCTCAACTCTAGGGTCTTCTGATGGTGTGCTTCAAGCAAATGAAACAGCTACTTATATTGCGTTTTATGTTATTGGTCAAACTGCAGTAGATAATGCAGGAGTTAGCAACACAGTAACAGCTACAGGAAGTAGTCCGGGTAATTCCGATAATGTTACTGATGTTAGTGATGACGGAGATGATACTGATGGAAATACTAGTGATGATTCAACCGATCAAATATTAACCAAAGCACCTTCAATTAATGTAACTAAAACTGCAACAGTTGTAGATAATAATAATAACGAGATAAATGACTTTGGAGATACTATAAATTACACAATTTTAGTAATGAATACTGGGAATGTATCCCTTTCTTCAGTAACAATAAATGATGTTTTAACAAATGCAGATGGAACCGCACTTTCTTTAACAACAGGTCCTAGTTTTGTTTCTTCAAATCAAAATTCCACAGAAGGAACTCTTAAAGTTGGAGAGACCTCTACCTACAATGCTAGTTATACTATTCAGAGTATAGGTTCTGATAGTGGAAGTATTTTAAATACAGTAACTGCAACAGCGAGTAGCCCTGACAATACTAGTGATATATCTGATATTAGTGATAATGGAGATGATACTGATGGTAATTTAATCGATGATTCAACAGAAGTAATTACAACAGCAGTTCCTTCTATGGAAGTAACTAAAACGTATTCAATCATCGGAAAGGGAGATGAAGGCTACGGTATAGGTGATATTATTCAATACAATATTACTGTTGAAAATACAGGAAATGTATCTCTATCAAGTATTTCATTAAACGATACACTATCAGATGCAAATGGAGTAGAATTAACTCTTACAAATGGGCCATTCTTTTCTGGATCTAATCAGCAATCTGGTTCAGGAACTCTTAAAGTAGGTGAGACTGCAACATACATTGCATTTTATGTGATTAATCAAGCAGTTGTAGATGCCGGCGGATTGAGTAATACTGTGACCGTAACAGCGAGTAGTCCTGGAAATACAGAGGATATTATCGATATTAGTGATGATGGTGATGATACAGATGGAAATACCACTGATGATCCTACTGAATATACCTTTACAGCACAACCATCTATTGAAGCAATTAAAACTGCAACAGTAATAGATAATGGAGATAATATAAACGGACCTGGTGATACAATTCAGTATACCATTTCAATTATAAATACAGGAAATGTAACATTAACAGACGTTTCAATAAATGATATTTTAACAGATGCAAATGAATTAGCCTTAACTCTTACTTCTGGACCAGGACTTACAAATTCTTCACAAAATTCAGTTGCAGGTACTTTAATTGTGGGAGAGACTGCTACCTATACCGCAACGTATTTGATTACAGATCTTTCAGCAAGTACTGGTTCGATAAATAATTCAGTGGTCGCTACTGCTAGTAGTCCAAATGGTACAGATGATGTGACTGATGAAAGTGATAATGGAAATGATACTGATGGTAATACTGTAAATGATTCAACTACAGTACTAATTTCGTCAAGTTCATCACTAGAGGTTACTAAAACAGCAATTGTAGTAGATAATGGAGATAATGTAAATGGATCTGGTGACACAATCACTTACACTATTACGGTAGAGAATACAGGGAATACAATCTTGACAGGAGTTGGTCTTGTAGATACTTTAACAGATGGAAATAATGCTGAATTATCTCTTACTTCTGGGCCATTATTTTCTGGTAACGATGGAGTTTCTAATGAAGGAACTTTAAAAGTAGGAGAGACTGCTACTTATACCGCAACATATTTGATTACAGATCTTTCATCAGTTACCGGTTCGATAAATAATTCAGTAGTTGCTACTGCTAGCAGTCCGAACGGTACAAATGATGTAACCGATGTAAGTGATAACGGTAATGATACTGATGGCAACACTATAAATGACATAACCACCATAACAACATCTTTGATTGCATCTATTGAAGTCACTAAAACTGCAACGGTAGTTGATAATGGAGATAATGTAAATGGTATAGGTGATGTAATTAATTATAGTATTACGGTAGAAAATAATGGATCCGTATCCCTAACAGGGATTAGCTTGTCGGACACATTTTTAGATGGAGATGGAAATGCACTGACTATAGTGAATCCAGCTTTTGTATCATCTACACAAGGTTCTGTTTCAGGTATCTTGTTAGCAGGAGAAGTAGCTACTTATTCGACTTCTTACACAATTATTGAGCAGACCGCTGATACAGGTTTTGTTTCTAATTCAGTAACAGCAATAGCGAGTACTGTAAATGGAACAAATGATGTGAGTGATGTGAGTGATGATGGAGATGATACTGATGGAAATACTACTAATGATCCAACGATAACAGTTATTAGCTCGAACGCATCTATTGAAGTTACCAAAACAGCAACAATCATAGATAATGGTGATGAGCTTACTGGGGCTGGCGATATTATTCAGTACACGATTAGTGTTAAAAATACAGGAAACATTATTCTTACTAATTTAGGTATTGTAGATATTTTAACTGATGGAGACGGGGAATCTTTATCAATAACTAACGGTCCTTTCTTTTCAGGTTCTAACCAAGGATCTGCTGCAGGAACTTTACAAGTGGGAGAAGTAGCAACCTATATTGCTTATTACACGATTACTTCACCTGCATCTCAAACAGGATCTATTATAAATACCGCAACAGCTACAGCAAGTAGTCCTGGAAAAACAAATGATGTAACTGATATTAGTGATGATGGAGATGATACTGATGGAAATACTTCAGATGATACTACAGATGTTATAATAACTCCTAACCCAATTATCGAGGTGACAAAAACTGCTGAGCTAGTAGATAATGGCGATGGCATTAATGGGTCTGGTGACACAATTACCTACACCATTGCAGTAGAGAATATAGGGAATGTTGCGCTTTCTGGGTTAGCGTTAAATGATACTATTACGGATGCCGATGGTAATGCATTAATTTTAAATTCAGGCCCAAGTTATTCTAGTTCTGACCAAACATCAGCTATAGGTACCTTGATAATTGGCGAAACAGAAACGTATACAGCTACTTATATTATTTCCTCTACTGCCGCTAATACCGGTGGAGTTTATAACAGTGTAACAGCAACAGCTACAAGTCCTGGAAACACAAATGATGTAACTGATATTAGTGATGATGGAGATGATACAGATGGAAATACTTCAGATGATACTACTAATATTGAAACAAACTCAAGCCCTTCAATCCAAGTAACTAAAACTGCTACCATAGTAGATAATGGAGATGGTCAAACAGGCTTAGGAGATACGATTAATTATGCTATTACAGTTGAAAATACAGGGAACGTAAGTTTAACTGAATTAAGTTTAGTTGACACCCTTACTGATGGAAATGGTAATGCTATAGACTTAAGTTCAGGCCTATCTTTTGAAAGTTCTTCATTGGGCTCAGCAAATGGAATTTTACAATTAGCGGAGGTAGCAACATACAGTGCATCGTATGTGATTTCAGAAGCAACAGAAGATACCGGATTTATTTCAAATACAGTGCTTGCTACAGCGAGTAGTCCTGATAATACAAATGATATTACGGATATTAGTGATGATGGAGATGATACAGATGGAAATACTATTGATGATCCAACAATTATTACAACTTCTGCTAACCCATCTATTGAAGTGGTTAAGTTTTCTGAAATAATTGACAATGGTGATTTAGGATTAGGTATTGGAGATATTATAAAATATACAATTTATTTAGAAAATACTGGAAATGTTGATTTATCAGAGGTTTCTATTGTAGATACACTATCGGATTTTAATAATGCTGAATTGTCAATTACTAATGGTCCTTACTATTCTGGTTCTGATACTGGAGCTTCTCAAGGAAATTTAGTAGTTGGAGATGTAGCTACTTATATAGCCTTCTATACGATTAGTCAACAAAGCATTGATGCGGGAGGTGTTTCAAACTCCGTTACCGTTACAGCGAGCAGTCCTGGAAATACAAATGATGTAACTGATATTAGTGATGATGGCGATGATACCGATGGGAATACAGAAGATGACCCTACAGAAATTTCTATTGACACTGCACCAGCTATTAATGTTGTTAAGACTGCAGTAGTAACAGACAATGGAGATGGTTATAATGGTGCAGGAGATGTTATCTCCTATACGATAACTGTAGCTAACACAGGTAATGTAACTTTATCCGGATTAACTTTAGAAGATACCTTAACTGATGCAGATGGGAACACACTTAGTTTAAGTTCTGGCCCAAGTTATTCTAGATCAACACAATCTAATGCACAAGGCACTTTAGATGTTGACGAAGTAGAGACTTATGTAGCTACATATCTAATTACTCAGACAGCTTCCGACACTCAAAGCATCAACAACACGGTACTAGCTAAAATCAGTAGTCCAAATGGTACAGATGATGTTAGTGATCGAAGTGATGATGGCGATGATACCGATGGAAATACTGAAGATGATCCAACAGTTGTGATTACTTCTTCTAATATTTCTATAGAGGTTACAAAGACCGCGATTATAACTGACAACAATGATGATGGTGAAAACAATGCTGGAGATTTAATTAACTATACAATTACTGTAGAGAACACAGGGTTAGTTAATTTAACAAACTTAGCTTTGACCGATACTTTATTAGATGGTAATTCAGTAGGGTTGCCATTAACGACAGGACCGACATTTTCTAATGCTTCTTTAGGGTCACCTCAAGGCAGTATTGCAGCTGGAGAGGTGGTAACTTATTTAGCTACTTATACTATTGAGCAAGCAGTTTCAAATACAGGTTTAATAAGTAATAGTGTAACTGCTATAGCAAGTAGTCCTGGAAACAATGGAGACGTAACAGACATTAGTGATGATGGCGATGATACAGATGGGAATACAGAAGATGATCCAACCTTAGTTCAGACAGCTGTTGCGAGTTCAATAAATGTAACTAAAACAGTTACGGTTATTGAGAATGGCGATGGTTTACTGGGTCTTGGAGATACAGTTGTGTATACTATTAGGGTTAAAAATACAGGTAGTGCAAGTATTACCGGTGTTACTTTAGAGGATACTTTTACGGATATTAATGAGAACACTCTTAGTTTAACAACTCCTGTTGCCTTTGACTTTGGAAACTTAGGTTCATCAGAGGGGAATTTACTCGTAGGTGAAACGGCTCATTATACAGCTACTTTTGTGTTAGATCAGTCTATTATAGATATTGGTGGATTAATCAATCAGGTTTTAGCTACAGGAAGTAGCCCAACCGGAACCCAGGTTATTGATGTGAGTGATGATGGGGATGATACAGATGGGAATACAGAGGATGATCCAACACTATTAATTGTAAATCCAAATCCAATTATAGAGACTACTAAAACAGCATCTATTAATGATAATGGCGATGGTGAATTAGGTTTAGGAGATACTATTGAATATACAATTACAGTAGAGAATTTAGGTAATGTAACTTTATCTGGATTAACTTTAGAAGACACCTTAACTGATGGTCAGGACAATACCTTGACTCTTACTTCAGGCCCTTCATTTGAAAGTTCAACAATGAACTCATTAGCAGGAGGTCTACAAGTAGGAGAGATGGTTACTTACTTAGCAACCTATGTTATTGATCAGGCAGCAGTAGATAGTGGTCAAGTAATGAATACTGTATTTAGTACTGCTAGCACTCCAAATGGTACAGATGATGTTACGGATCGAAGTGATGATGGAGATGATACAGACGGAGAGACTGAAGATGATGAGACCGTTACATTAATTCCACAGTCGCCCTCTATAGAGGTTACAAAGACCGCGATTATAACTGACAACAATGATGATGGTGAAAACAATGCTGGAGATTTAATTAACTATACAATTACTGTAGAGAACACAGGGGATGTTACTCTTACGGGATTAATTTTAGAGGATGTATTAACGGACGGGCAAAACAATGCTTTAAATATTACTTCAGGCCCAATATTTGTTACTTCAGATCAAGGGACAACGGAAGGTTCTTTAGCTGTAGGCGAGACCGCTACTTACTCGGCAACTTATGTTATTGATCAAATAGCTGTTGATAGTGGCCAAGTAATGAACAGCGTGTTAGCTGTAGCAAACAACACATTAAATACAGAAGATATCACAGATATTAGTGATGATGGTGATGATACTGATGGGAATACTGAAGACGACCCTACGGTAACTACTATTTCACAGTCACCTTCAATTGAGGTTACTAAGTTGGCAACGCTCAAAGATAATGGTGATGATGTTGTAGGTACTAGTGATATTATTGAGTATACAATTACTGTAGAGAATACTGGGGATGTAACTATCGATAATTTAAGTTTAGAAGACACCCTTAGCGATGGTCAAGGAAATACTTTAACACTAAGTTACGGTCTTTTCTTCTCTGGTTCAGATCAGAATTCATCAGAAGGTACTATACAAGTAGGGGAGACTGCAACTTATATTGCATACTATATAATTGAACAATTAGCAGCCGATAGTGGTAATATTTCAAACACCGTTACCGCTACAGGAAGTAGTCCAACAGGTACAGATGATGTTACTGATATTAGTGATGATGGGGATGATACTGATGGAAATACTGAAGATGATTCTACAGACGTTCTTACAGATGCTATATCAACAATAGAGGTTACTAAGACTGCTACAATAACTGATAATGGCGATGGATTTAATGGATCAGGTGATATTATTGAATATACTATAAGTGTAGAAAACACAGGTAATGTAACTATTGATAATATAAACTTAGAAGATACCCTTACCGATGGTGATGGAAATAGTTTGTCATTATCAAATGGACCTTTCTTTGCTGGATCAGATCAGAATTCACCAGATGGTACTATACAAGTAGGGGAGACTGCAACTTATATTGCATACTATGTAATTGATCAATCTGCAGCCGATAGCGGTAGTATTGTAAACACAGCTAAGGCTAAAGGTAATAACCCTAATGAAACAGAAATAAGTGATGTGAGTGATGATGGGGATGATACCGATGGAAATACTGAAGATGACCCAACAGTAGTAACAACTAAGGAGTTAGAACCATCAATAGAGGTTACTAAGACAGCTACAATAACTGATAATGGTGATGGTATTACAGGTTTAGAAGATGTTATTAACTATACAATAACTGTTGAGAATACAGGTAATACTATTTTAGGAGCATTAGGTCTTGTAGATACTTTATCAGATATTTCTGGGAATAGTTTAACCCTTACTACAGGTCCAATATTTTCAGGATCAAATCAGGGATCTACAGACGGTACACTGGCAGTAGGTGAAACAGCAACTTATGTAGCGACTTATGTTATAAATGCCCAAGCTGCAGAAGTAGGCGGTGTTTCAAACACAGTTACCGCTGCAGCAATTAGCCCAACTGGAACCGAGGTTAGTGATGTGAGTGATGATGGTGATGATATCGATGGGAATACTTCTAATGATCCAACCATTACAGAGTTATATCAAGAACCTGTGGATACAAATTTTGAAATATTCAATGGAATCACCCCTAATAATGATGGTAATAATGATTATTTTAAAATAACAGGTATAGAATATTACCCTAATAATAATGTCAAGATTTTTAACCGTTGGGGAGTATTAGTATACGAAACTGAAAATTATGGAATTCCTGGAGGAGCCAATAATTTATTTGTTGGAATATCAGAAGGTAGAATCACTTATAAACAAAGCCAAGAGTTGCCTACAGGAACTTATTTCTATATCATCTCTTTTCAAGATAGTAATCCAGGACAAAGTAGTTATAAAGGTTATATGTACATAAATAGAGACTAAAAATAAATAATAGGATAATTAAAAATCAATTAGCTAAACCATTCAAAATGAATATAAATAAATATTATACACTATCAATCGGTCTAATACTATTAGTCTTTAGCGATATATATGCGCAGCAAGACCCACAGTATACGCAGTATATGTATAATACTCAGGTAATTAATCCTGCGTACACATCTGCAAATGATGGATTAAGTTTTGGTTTACTAACTAGAACCCAATGGGTTGGTTTTGACGGTGCACCAAAAACATCAACATTTACAGTTAGTAATCCATTTTGGATAAAAGAAAAAATGGGAATAGGATTATCTATTGTGCATGATAAAATTGGACCAGCTATACAGGGTAATTATACTATTGATTATGCCTATACTTTTTACAACGATTACAAATCTAAAATAACCCTTGGTTTAAAAGCTGGAATTAATAGTTTGAGTGTGGATTTTTCCAGATTAAATATTTATGATCTAGGAGATGTTCAATTTGAAAACAACATCAAAAATCGAATTTCACCTCAAATAGGAGCGGGCGTATATTATAATACGGACCGTTTTTATGCAGGACTTTCTATTCCTAATTTTTTAAGTACTAGGCATTATGACACTAATAATGGCATAGGTGCTGCCTCTGTGGCTCGCAATAGAATGCATTATTATTTAATTACAGGTTATGTATGGGATATTAACCCAGCTTTAAAATTTAAACCAGCAGCAATGGTTAAAATAGTAAGAGGCTCACCAATGCAACTTGATTTATCTGCTAACTTTTTGATTAATGAAGCTTTAACACTAGGTGCTGCTTATAGGCTTAGTGCTGCTTTAAGTGGGTTAGTAGGGTTTCAAGTTTCAGACAGTGTATTTTTAGGATTTGCATATGATTATCAGACAACAGCTCTTCAAGAGTATAGTTCTGGATCCTATGAGCTAATTTTACGCTTAGATATTTTAAATAAAGTAAAAAGAGTATTAACCCCTAGATTCTTCTAATAGATATAATTATGAACGTAATAAAATTAATTAGTAATTCAAGAAAACTTAAAATTACTTTGTCAGTTTGTTTCTTTCTTTTTTCAATAGGGTCAAATGGGCAAGGCTCTATAGATAAACCTGATGAAATCAAGAAGTCAGATGAACTAGTAATTATTGAAATCGGTAAAACGGAGTTAGATTCGTCAATTGAAAATGATTCTATTTCATCTAGTTTTCTATTCAAACTCAATAAGTTTTTTAATAGTGGAAAAAAAAGGCTACAGCAAGTTTTTAAATCAAAAAAACCCAAATTTAAAGAGGTTCCATTAAATATATACTCAGCTGCAAAATATTTTGAAAAATATAATTATGTGAATGCTCAAAAGTCATATGTTAAATTTGCGGAATCTGGAGATGAATCTATTGATGTTTTAAAGTCACTTGCAGACACCTATTATTTTAATAGTCAGTATGACAAGGCAGCCGTATGGTATAATAAATTATTAACAAATTATCCAGATCAAATTTCAGCAGAATATTATTTTAAAGCATCACTTAGTTTGAAAAGTCTAGGTGATTATAAAGGAGCTGATTACATCATGGGTGAATACATAAAAAGAACTGATAAAATTATTATTAGAAATGAATTTAATAGTAATCAGCAGTACTTAGATACTATTGAAAAAAATTCAAATATATATAGTATTTCAAGAACATCCATTAATTCTTCTAAATCTGACTTCGGACCTTCGTATTATGGATCTTCTCAAGTAGTTTTTGCTTCCGCGAATAAAGGAAGTGGTTCAGAAGATTATACTTGGACTGGAGAGCCATTTTTAGATTTGCATATTGCAGATATAGATGTAAATGGAGATTTGGTAAATAACACTCCTTTTAAAGGAGATATTAATACTAAATTTCACGAGTCGTCAACTACCTTTACTAAGGACTCAAAAACCATGTATTTTACTAGAAATAATTACTTCAAAGGAGAAGAAAATTGGGATGATGAAAATACTGTTAAATTAAAACTCTATAGAGCTTCTATGCAAGAAGATGATACATGGGGTAATGTGAAGGAATTACCTTTTAATAGCGATCAATATTCAGTGGCACACCCTAGTTTAAGTTTAGATGAAAAACGTATTTATTTTTCTTCAGATATGCCAGGAACTTTTGGTAAATCTGATATTTGGTATGTTGATATTATTGATAAAGAAAACTATGGCCGTCCTGTAAATTTAGGTCCAACTATTAATACTGAAGAAAGAGAATCCTTTCCATATATTAGTTCGGAAAATGTATTGTATTTTTCTAGTAATGGGTTAATTGGGCTGGGAGGTTTGGATGTTTTTATGACAGTATTGAATAGCAAAGGGTTCCCAACTGCTACTGCTAATTTAGGAGAACCTGTAAATAGCAGATATGATGATTTTGGATTAATAATTAACCCTGAAATTAATAGAGGATACCTTTCTTCAAATCGAGATGGCTTTGATGGAAGTTCATCAGATGAAATATATACATTTTTTGAAGATATTTGTTTGGTTAGTCTTTCTGGAGTAGTAACAGATATTAGAACAGGGGTTCTGATTCCTGGGTCAAAAGTTCAATTAATTGGGGTAGATTTAGAAGTAATAGCAGAACAAATTGTGGGAGCAGATGCGCGGTATAATTTTAAAAAAGATATAATCGATTGCTCTATACAATATAAAATAACTGGTGGAAATGGAAAAGCGTATAAACCTGCCTCCAAAGATTTAACTACTCCGTCAATATCACAAGACATAATAGTTGACTTAGCGCTAGATTGGGCAACAGAATGTGCGCCAAATGATTTAGGCTGTATATTAAAGCTTAAGCCTTTGTATTTTGATTTTGATAAATCTTTTATTCGTAGAGATGCAGCAGTAGAATTACAAAAAGTTTTAGAAGCAATGATTGAATACCCAGAAATGATAATAAGTTTTGAATCACACACTGATTCAAGAGGGAATGATATATATAATAAAAACCTGTCAGAGCGTAGAGCGAAATCAACCCGAGGATGGTTACTAGATAGAGGGATCTCCCCTGAGCGCCTTACAGCAAGAGGTTTTGGAGAGTCTCAGCTATTAAATCAATGCGCTAATGGCGTGCGATGCTCTGAGGAAGAGCACCAACAAAATAGAAGATCATTTTTTAGAATTATTTACATGAATAATAAATTCAATATTGATGCTTCAAGTACTGGTGCAACTTTGAAAAAAGTTGATGATAATTAATTAGTAGCCAATTTTTAGGTAAACTGTGTTATTAGAAAATTTAATCTACTAACTTGTGGTTTAGAAATCGCTGAATTAAAGGAAGAAGATATACCTATGATTTAGTTTTTCTAATAATCCCACAACAATCATAAAACAATAATTCATTTATCATTTCCAATACGTGTTTTGTATTTCCTTGTAATATTAGCGTTTCTATTATTAACGGTATTTTTGTAATAAGTAAATTCTATATTACCAATTGTTTTCAATTTACCCATAAAACCCTCATTGTTATTCCATGCTTCATAGTATTTAATTTTTATGTTTCCAATAGAAATTATTTTCTCAACATAACCTGCATTTTCAAAATAACTAGATCAAATCTCCTATGAAAATTTTAAATCACCAATAGATTTAATCTTGCCTCTATCTCTGGAATATCTGCCTGCTTCAATATGATATTGAATTTTAATCTCATCAATTTGAGTTAATAGACCAACCGTATTAGAGTTACGGGTGTATGATTTATAATACACTCTTATATTTATCTAGTTCTTTTAAAGCAATTCCTGTTCCACGAACTACCGCTCTTAAAG
>OJIK01000092.1_pt1 | contig 32778 bp, 25 predicted proteins | sample 1595571 | NCBI WGS metagenome assembly OJIK01 (sample SAMN05416791, study PRJEB24817) | seawater metagenome | isolation source: Sea water | place: Canada:Atlantic | collected 2013-11 | reverse complement strand
GAACCCGCGACCCCCACCTTGGCAAGGTGATGCTCTACCCCTGAGCTACTTTCGCAGTCAATGTAAATGAACTTAGCTCCTCTTCAAGGACTCGAACCTTGGACCCTCTGATTAACAGTCAGATGCTCTAACCAACTGAGCTAAAGAGGAGTTTGCTACACGTTTTGTGTTTAGCGAGTGCAAATATATATCTTTTTAAGACATCTCCAAACGTTTTGTGAAAAAAAAATGTTTTTTTTTCACTCTAAGAAATTAAAGATAAACGCTTCTTTAATTTTCAAAATTGTGTATTTTTGCCTTGATAATATGCTTATTCCATAAGCGCAAACTATTATATGGACAAATTTTCGTTCTTAAACGCAGCACATACAGGCTTTATAGCCGATTTATACGACCAATACTTAGTTAATCCAGATGCCGTTGAACCTAGTTGGAGAAGCTTTTTTCAGGGGTACGATTTAGCAAATGAAGATTATTCTTTTTCAGAGGAAGAGACTCCTGTAGGAATTCCTCAAGAAGTTAGAAAAGAGTTTTTGGTAGCAGATTTAATAAATGGTTATAGAACAAGGGGGCACCTATTCACGGAAACAAACCCTGTTCGAGATAGAAGGCAATATGCGCCAACTTTAGAGCTTGATAATTTTGGTTTAGATGAGAATGATCTTGATAAAGAATTTTCAGCGGGTGATATTTTAGGTTTAGGAAGAGTGAAGCTTTCTGTAATTGTCAATCATTTAAAAAAGGTTTACTGTGATTCTATTGGTGTAGAATACATGTACATGCGAAACCCAGAGAAATTAAAGTGGTGGCAACAGCGCTTAAATAAGAATGAAAATCATCCTAAGTACTCTGTAGACGCAAAAAAATATATACTTTCTAAAATAAACCATGCAGTAACTTTTGAAAGTTTCTTACAAACAAAATATGTTGGTCAGAAGCGTTTTTCTTTAGAAGGTGGTGAAGCTTTAATTCCGGGAATAAGTGTTGCTCTTAGAGATGCAGCTGAAATTTTTGGAGTCAAAGAATGTGTCTTAGGAATGGCGCACAGAGGGCGCTTAAACACCTTGGTTAATATTTTTAAAAAACCGGTAAGAGATTTATTTAGCGAGTTTGAAGGAAAAGATTTTGAAGATGATGATATTGATGGCGATGTGAAATACCATTTAGGTTTAACGTTAAGTAAAACCTACAGAGATGGTAATTCTATTAAGATGAACTTAGTTCCAAATCCATCTCATTTAGAGACTGTTGCGGCGGTTGCAGAGGGAATAACAAGGGCTAAGATAGATAGAAAATACAACGGAGATTCAAGTAAAATTTTACCAATTATAATCCATGGAGATGCAGCTATTGCTGGGCAAGGTATTGCCTACGAAATAGTTCAAATGGCAAAACTAAATGGTTATAAAACTGGTGGAACCATTCATATTGTAGTAAATAATCAAGTTGGTTTTACCACTAATTACTTAGATGCTCGATCAAGTACTTACTGTACAGATGTTGGTAAAGTTACTTTATCACCTGTTTTGCATATAAATGCAGATGACACAGAAGCGGTTTGTCATGCAATGCAAATGGCATTAGAGTTTAGGATGCGTTTTAAATCTGATATTTTTATAGACCTTTTAGGATATAGAAAATACGGACATAACGAAGGTGATGAACCTCGTTTTACTCAACCAAAACTATACAAAGCAATCTCAAAACATAAAAACGTAAAAGATATTTACGCTGAAAAATTATTGCAAGAAGGTTCTATAGGTGCATCTCATCTATCTGAAATTACTGCAGAATTTAAAGGGATGTTAGAGAAAGAATTCGATTTATCTAAGAAAGATAAAAAGTCTAAAGTAAAAGAATTCATGAAGTCTACTTGGGAAGCTTTTGATAGAGAAGACCTCTCTACAATGCTAGAGCCAGTAGATACTTCATACAAAGCAACACAATTAAAACATATAGCAAAAGTAGTTTCTACGGTTCCTGAAGGTGTAAAGTTTTTAAGAAAAGCAGAGCGTATTTTAGAAGGTAGAGCTAAGATGGTATTTGAAACCAATAAGTTAGATTGGGGAATGGCAGAGAATTTAGCGTATGGTTCTTTAATGGAAGAAGGTTTTAATGTTCGAATTTCTGGGCAAGATGTAGAAAGAGGAACTTTTTCTCACAGACATGCTGTATTGCGTGATGAGGTTACAGAAGAACGTATTAATTTATTAAATAAAAATAGGGATAGTAAAGGAGAGATGTCTATATACAACTCTCTATTATCAGAATATGGTGTTTTAGGTTTTGATTATGGTTATGCCATGGGAAATCCGAATACATTAACAATTTGGGAGGCACAGTTTGGAGATTTTTCTAACGGAGCCCAGATAATGTTTGATCAATATATTTCTGCAGCTGAGGATAAGTGGAAATTGCAAAACGGAATTGTAATTTTATTACCTCACGGTTATGAAGGGCAAGGTTCTGAGCATTCATCTGCAAGAATAGAGCGTTATCTGCAACTGTGTGCAATAGACAATATGACCGTTGCAAATTGTACAACACCGGCAAATTTCTACCACTTATTACGCAGACAAATGAAGCGTGATTATAGAAAACCTTTGATTGTATTTACACCGAAGAGTTTGTTACGTCACTCGAAAGTAGTAAGTACTGTAGAAGAGTTAGCAACTGGAGAATTTCAAGAAGTAATAGACGATACAATTAACCCAGATAAAGTAAAGAAACTAGTTTTCTGTATGGGTAAATTTTATTATGATTTATTAGAAGAAAGAGAAATTTTAGAAAGAGATGATGTTGCTTTAGTTAGAATTGAGCAATTATTTCCTTTACATTTAGAGAAATTACAGAAAGTAATAGACAGGTATCCGAATGTAGTAAACTATGTTTGGGCACAAGAAGAACCTAGAAATATGGGTGCTTGGAGTTTTATGTTAGAGCGTTTTGATTTGGTAAAATTAAATGTACGTTCTCGTAAATACTACGCAGTGCCAGCAGCAGGTTCTAGTACACGTTTCAAAAAACGTCATAAAGCCGTTATTGATAGTGTTTTTAATGATAATAAGTAAGTAAAAGTTCTGTTCTGAAGTTTTGGAAAAGAACAAACTAATAAAAAGCTAATATTTTTTTAGCAAAAGTAAAACAAGAAACCATGAGTGTTTTAGAAATGAAAGTTCCTTCTCCGGGAGAATCAATTACAGAAGTAGAAATTGCAACTTGGTTAGTTGAGGATGGAGATTACGTTGAAAAAGATCAACCAATTGCAGAGGTAGATTCAGACAAAGCTACTTTAGAATTGCCTGCAGAAGAAAGTGGAATTATCACTTTAAAAGCAGAAGAAGGTGATGCGGTAGAAGTTGGCGCAGTTGTATGTTTAATAGATACAAGTGCTGCAAAACCAGCCGGTGATGCACCTGTAAAATCAGAAGCTCCAAAAGAGGAAAATAAAATTGAAGCTCCAAAAGCTACACCAGCTGCAACCTATGCAACAGGAACTGCTTCACCTGCTGCTAAGAAAGTTTTGGCAGAAAAAGGGATCGCTACTTCGGCTATAAAAGGATCAGGAAAAGATGGTAGAATTACCAAAGATGATGCCGTAAAAGCAGTGCCATCTATGGGAACACAACCAGCAAACGGTTCTAGAGGAACAGAACGCAAGAAAATGTCTATGTTACGCAGAAAAGTGGCAGAACGTTTGGTTGCGGTAAAAAACGAAACGGCAATGTTAACTACCTTTAACGAGGTAAACATGCAACCAATTTTTGATTTACGTAAACAATATAAAGAGAATTTCAAAGCAAAACATGGTGTTGGCTTAGGTTTTATGTCTTTCTTTACCTTGGCGGTGGTGAGAGCTTTAAAAATGTACCCTGATGTAAATTCTATGATTGATGGAGATTTTCAAATAAAACAAGACTTTCAAGATATTTCGATTGCAGTTTCTGGTCCGAAAGGATTAATGGTGCCTGTAATTAGAAATGCAGAAAATTTATCTTTTAGAGGTGTAGAATCTGAAGTAAAACGTTTGGCAATTAGAGCAAGAGACGGGCAAATTACAATTGATGAAATGACAGGTGGAACATTTACAATTACCAATGGTGGTGTATTTGGCTCTATGCTTTCTACGCCAATTATAAATCCTCCACAAAGTGGAATTTTAGGAATGCACAATATTGTAAACAGACCAATGGCAGTAGATGGGCAAGTGGTAATTCAACCAATTATGTATGTTGCTTTGTCTTATGATCATAGAATTGTAGATGGTAGAGAGTCTGTTGGTTTTTTAGTTGCAGTAAAAGAAGCATTAGAAAATCCCGTAGAATTTTTAATGGACAATAATCCTACAAAAGCATTAGAAATGTAACTCAAAATTTGAGTTTATAAATATAAAAATCCTGTGCTTTTGCTCAGGATTTTTTTTTCATTTGTTTCTATGCTTTCAAAAAGATAACTTTGCTATTGATGGGAGTATCCAAATTGAAATGTATTTCTTCATAAAACGCTATTGTATGAAACAATTAAAGGGTAAAATAGTTTTAGTAACAGGTGGTGCTTCCGGCATTGGTAAAATAATGGTTCGTTTACTATTAGAGCGAGCAGCTAAAGTGATTATTTGGGATATCAATGAATTAAAAATAGCTGAAACTATTTCAGAATTCTCGAATAAAGGAACTATTTCAGGTTTTACTATTGATGTTTCTAATGTCGATCAAATTAAAGAGACCGCTCTAATAGTAAAAGAAGAAATAGGTGCAGTTGATCTACTAATAAATAACGCAGGTATTGTTGCAGGAAAATATTTTCATGAACATACCACTTTAGATATCTTAAAAACAATGGAGATTAATGCCAATGCTCCTATGCATATAACCAAAGAATTTTTGAATGAAATGTTAGCTCAAAATTCTGGTCATATTTGTAATATTGCGTCTTCTGGTGGTTTAATTTCAAATCCTAAAATGTCTGTCTACGCAGCAAGTAAATGGTCTTTAGTTGGTTGGTCTGATAGTTTACGACTTGAGATGGAGCAGTTAAAAAAGAATATTAATGTGACCACGATTATGCCTTATTTTATTAATACGGGAATGTTTGATGGCGTAAAATCTAAAATACCAATTTTGAATCCAGAAGTTGCCGCACTTACCATTATAAAAGCCATAGAAAAAAATAAAAGAATGGTTACTATTCCAGGTTATATATATAGACTTATAAAATTAGGGCAAGGCTTTATGTCTATTAATGTATTAGATTGGTTTGCAGGAAATGTATTGGGTATTTATAAAACAATGGAGCACTTTACAGGACACAAAAAGTAATCGAATATATTATTTTAAAAAAGAGTTATAAATTAAATTTTTGCGAATATAAAAGGTGAGAAGAAGTGAACTTTTAGCAATACTTTTAGAGCTTTTTTGATTTATAAATAATCAGTTTTATATCTATTTTTACGGAAGATTTAAAACCATTTTACCATGAACAAAATAAGCTTACTAATTATTACCTTAATAGCATTTTCGGGTGCCTCATTTAGTCAGAATACATTTACTTTATCGAGTACAGACTTAGGAGGTCAAGCTACGAAAACAGAAGAATTTAGCGGTTTTGGATGTGAAGGTGAAAATAAATCACCACAACTTTCTTGGGCAAACGCACCAGAAGGAACCAAAAGCTTTGCAATAACAATGTACGATCCAGATGCACCAACAGGAAGTGGATGGTGGCATTGGGTAGTTTTTGACATTCCTGCAAATATGAATGAATTAGTTACCAACGCAGGTAACATAAATTTAAATTTAGTACCAAAAGGAGTTATACAAAGTATTACAGATTATGGTATTAAAGGTTTTGGAGGCCCTTGTCCGCCAGCAGGTCATGGTTTGCATAAATATGAAATAACAGTACATGCATTAAAGACAGATACGTTGGGTTTAGATGAAAATGCAAATGCTGCCGTTGTTGGTTTTTATTTATGGAATAATACATTAGCAAAAGCGAGTATTGTAAGTTATTATAAGAGAGATAGTAAATAATTTTTTAATTTTATAAAATTAAATCCCAAGTTTTTGTTTGGGATTTTTTTGTTACTCTTTTTTGAATCTCTTTTTTATTATTTTTTGTTTCCATTCATCTCCAAAAAAATCAAAAACATTCAGAGAATAGATTCCTATGATTACGGTCCAAGATAATAGAAGCCATAAAAAAACACTCCAATTCGTGGCATCAGTAATTGCAAGAATAACAGGCGCTATTAAACTTAAAATTGCAACGGCAAGAAGTTTGTAAAGTCCTTTTATATTTTCAATATAAGCTTCTTCTTTTCTAACTTGTGTTATTTCTTTCTTTTTATCAGAATCAATAATATCGATTTCAAAAACCGCAGCCAAAGATTTTATAGATTCGAATCCTGCATTTTCCCCGTTTTCTATCCGTTGTATCGTTCGAATACTCAATCCACTCATTTCTGCCAATTGTTCTTGAGACCAGTGGCGTTGCAATCGCATTTTTTTAAGATCTCTTAAGTTAATTGTAGTTGGCCTCATATTATTTTCAATATTATTTATTGGACAAAGATAGGGATTCACTTTTCTATAGCCTTGCAGGTAATAAGTAATGCATACGACAAGCAAACGACAGCAACCTGTCACACGAACGAACTTAGTAGAGAGAGAAACATTAAATAACTTTAATCATTTTTAGTATTATTTTTTACGAAACTATTTCTGATTGTTTACCTTGCAGTAAAAATGCTTCAATGCCAAAGAACCCTGAATTAGAACTTGCCTTACAGTTTATTGAGAAAACGGATAGAAATCTTTTTATCACAGGAAAAGCAGGTACAGGAAAAACAACTTTTTTACATCAAATTAAGCAAGAATCATTAAAAAGAATGGTTATTGTTGCACCCACAGGAGTCGCAGCAATTAACGCAAAAGGGGTAACTATTCATTCTTTTTTTCAAATGCCTTTCGGTCCTATTTTACCCAACCAAATTGCAAATACTTCGAATGCGCAACGTAAGTTTTCGAAGACAAAAATTGATATTATAAAATCGTTAGATTTAGTAATTATTGATGAAATTTCGATGGTTAGAGCAGATTTACTAGATGGCATAGATCAAGTAATGAGACGCTACAAAAACAGAAATAAAGTTTTTGGTGGTGCACAAATTTTAATGATAGGAGATTTACAGCAATTAGCACCAGTTGTAAGACCCAATGAATGGAGTTTATTGCAGGCACATTACAATACAATATACTTTTTTAGTTCTAAAGCGTATCAAGAAGCAAATGTTGTTTCCATAGAATTAAAACATATTTACCGTCAGAAAAACGAAGATTTTATTAAAATTTTAAATGAAATTAGAACTGACACGCTATCTGATATGTCTGCTAAAATTTTAAATAAAAATTACAATCCCTCTTTTTCGCCAACCAAAGAAGAAGGGTATATTACATTAACAACACACAATAATAGAGCCAATTTAATTAACGAATCTGAACTAAACAAACTTAAAATTAAAAGTTCTTTTTTTAAGGCAGAAATTTCGGGGAAGTTTAGTGAGAACGCCTATCCAAATGCAGAAAGATTAGAATTAAAAGTGGGTGCACAGGTAATGTTTATTAAAAATGATTCTTCTACAGATAAAAGATATTACAACGGAAAAATAGGAATTATTACGGCAATTTCTAAGGAATCTGTTACGGTAAAATGTGCGAACGAGATTGATGAAATTGTTACTGAAAAAGAAACTTGGTCGAATATTAATTATTCGATTAACGAAGAAACTAAAGCTATAAAGGAAGAGATGATAGGTGCTTTTTCTCAAATTCCATTAAGGTTGGCTTGGGCAATAACCATTCATAAAAGTCAGGGTTTAACCTTTGAAAAAGCGATTATAGATGCAGAAGCTTCCTTTGCACATGGGCAAACGTATGTGGCACTAAGTAGGTGTACTTCTTTAGAAGGTTTGGTTTTAAAAACGCCCATTACTAGTAGCGCTATTATTAATGATAATACCGTAAGTATTTTTAATGAAAGTGTAGAAGAGAATCATCCTGACGAAAGTATTTTAAATGAATCTGAGAAACATTTTCAGTTAAATTTAATTTCAGAAATATTAGATTATCAGCCATTGCTATACCCAATAACAAGGTTAATAGATGTTTTTTACAATAATAGAACAAGTATCAAAGGAGATGTTATAGATCATTTACAAACCATAAAAGATGACGGAATAGTAGCTTTAATGAAGATTTCTAACGGATTTAAAAATCAGTTAAATACACTTTCTGAAGATAATGTTCTTCCTGAAAATAGTTCTCAAATTCAAGAACGTTTTATAAAAGCAATTACTTATTTTCTAAACACAACCAAGAATAGTATTCAAAAACCTTTAGATACAATTACCTTTTCTACAGATAATAAAGCTGTGAAAAAAGACTTTTCAAAACAGTTTGATTCGTTACAAGAAAAATTAGAGGAGAAGTTATTTGCGTTACAGAAAATGACGAAAGGTTTTAAAGTTCAAGAATATTTGCAAGTAAGAGCAAACGCCGTTTTGCAAAAAACGGAACCTATTAAAAAGAAGAAGGTTGCTTCTAAACGAGACCCTATTTTAGCTTTAAAGTTGCGTGAACTAAGAGATGGTATTGCAAAATCTTTAGAAATAGCACATTTTCAGATTTTTACACAAGAGACTTTATATGCCTTGTGCGATGATTTACCTAGAACTGAAAAGGAACTATTAAAGGTAGTAGGAATGGGTAAAACACGTGTTTCAAAATACGGAGAAGAAATTCTAGAGGCCATTGAGGTATACTGTAAGGAAAACGGAATTAACAGGTTAAACGAACAAAAAAAGGAAGATAAAAAGCCAACCAAGCAAATTTCTTTTGAACTCTTTAAAGCAGGTTTATCAATAAAAGAAATTTCTAAAGAACGCAGTTTAACTGCAGGAACTATAGAGAACCATTTGGCGAATTATATTTCTTCTGGTGACATAGATGTTTTAGAATTGATTCCATTAAAACGGTATAAAAACATTCGAAATCAGGTTGAAACAGCCGGCCAAGTAAAAGGCTTAACTGCGCTTAAAGAAAAAGTAGATGGCAGCATTACTTATATGGAGTTGAAAATGGTATTAATGTCTATGGAGGTGTAAGCTTTCTACTTCAAATCTTTCAATAACAATTGCACTGTTTTTCGTCCATTCCATTCGTTTTCATCTAAGGCATACACAATATCAAATTCGTCATTTACAAGTGCCATTTTAGCGCCTAAATTAAAACCAATAGCATTGTATGTTTTTTGGTTTTCACCTTGAAAAACAGTTAGTTTTAAATGCGTTTTATCTGCACCAACTTGTTTGCCATAGCCGTTATCTCTAACACAAGTAGATGTAAAAGTAGGTTTCATATTCATCGGTCCAAAGGGTGCCATTTGTTGAATAATTCTAAAAAACTTAGGCGTAATTTCAGACAAATCTATTACAGCATCGATAGTGATTTCTGGAGTTAATAATTTTTTATCGATGGTTCTTTCAACAACTTCTTCGAACTTATTTTTAAAATTTTGATAATTTTCTGGTAAAAGCGTTAAACCTGCAGCGTATTTATGGCCGCCAAATTGTTCTATAAACTCGCTACATTCTTCTAATGCATTGTATACATCAAAACCTTTTATAGAACGTGCAGAAGCGGCTAACTTATCGCCACTTTTTGTAAAGACCAAAGTAGGTCTGTAGTGTTTTTCAATCAATCTAGAAGCAACAATACCAATAACACCTTTGTGCCAATCTTCTTGAAAAACAACAGAAGAAAATCGTTCTTCTTCCTTGTTATCAATAATTTGAATAAGTGCTTCATTCGTAATTCGTTTGTCTAATTCTTTTCTGTCTGCATTAAAAATCTCTATGGAAGCAGCAAACTCAACGGCAGAATCAAAATCCATTTCCGTTAAAAGTTCTACAGCATAATTACCATGTTTTATTCTTCCAGCAGCATTTATTCTTGGCGCAATTATAAAAACTACATCGGTAATAGTAAGGACTGTTTTTTTTGTCTGATGAATAATGGCTTTAATTCCGTTTCTAGGATTTTGATTAATTACTTGCAATCCATAATATGCTAAAACTCTGTTTTCGCCATTCATAGGAACAATATCTGCAGCAATAGCAGTAGCCACCAAATCTAAATACGGCACAAAATCTTCAATTGTTTGACCTCTAGAAACTCCAAGCGCTTGTATCAGTTTAAAACCAACGCCACATCCACAAAGCTCATCAAAAGGATAGGTACAGTCTTCTCTTTTTGCATTTAAAACAGCCACTGCTTTTGGTATTTCTGGACCTGGTTTATGGTGATCGCAAATAATGAAGTCGATATTTTTTTCTGATGCATATGACACTTTTTCAATTGCTTTAATACCACAATCTAAGGCAATAATTAAAGAGAAATCATTGTCATGCGCAAAGTCTATACCTAGATAAGAAACCCCATAGCCTTCTGCATATCTATCCGGAATGTAAGTTGCAATATTTGGAGTTATCGTTTTTAAATACGAAGCAACTAGTGAAACAGAAGTTGTGCCGTCTACATCATAATCGCCATAAACTAAAATATTTTCGTTGTTTGCAATAGCTGTTTCAATTCTTGCAACCGCAGCATCCATGTCTTTCATTAAAAACGGATCATGAATAGCGTCTAAACTTGGTCTAAAGAAATTTTTAGCATCCTCAAATGTTTCAATATTTCTTTGGAATAATACATTAGCAATAGTTGAGTCTACCTGTAAATCTTGGGCTAATTTTTCTATTTTTTCTTTATCTGGTGCTGGCTTTAAAGTCCATCTCATAGCATTTTATTGACTTTATTTTAAATTTCGTGTAGAAAAATTTCAATTTCTACGTCTGCAAACTGACGAAACATTTCCATAACGCCACAGTATTTTGTTACCGATAAGTTTACGGCTTTCTGTATTTTTTCGGGATGTAATTCGCTATCCGTAAAATGATAATCAACCTTTACTTTATTGTAAAATTTTGGATGTTCATCTGTTAACTCTGCAGTTACTTCAATTTTGAAATTAGCAACTTCTGCACGCATTTTTTCTAACAAAGAAACTACATCTAAGCCAGAACAACCCGCTAAAGAAGATAGCATTAATGCTTTAGGGGCAAACCCAACCACATCTCCGTTATCTTGAGACTTATCAAACATGGTAAATTCGTAGCCGCTAGGGTTATCACTTTTAAACTGTGATTTTTCTGTCCAAACTGTTTTAATTATATTTTTGACCATATTTTCTATTTTTTAGAAATGAAGTATTAAATTGTAGATTACTACAAATGTAGGTACAATAATAAATTTAAAGATATAAAAAATGCCTTTAGTAACACCACTTTCAGCAGCACACGATTTAGAAACTAAAGAATTGGCAGAATTTTTTAATGAGACCTTAGGTTTTTGTCCGAATTCTGTATTAACCATGCAACGCAGACCTGCTATTTCTAAAGCTTTTATAAATTTAAATAAAGCAGTAATGGCCAATGAAGGACGCGTTACATCTGCATTAAAAAGAATGATTGCTTGGGTTTCTAGCAATGCAACAGGTTGCAGATATTGCCAGGCACATGCAATTAGGGCTGCAGAGCGTTACGGTGCAGCGCAAGAACAATTAGATAATATTTGGGAATATAAAACACACGCTGCCTTCTCAGAAGCAGAAAGAGCGGCTTTAGATTTTTCTTTGGCAGCTTCTATGGTGCCAAATGCAGTTGATGCAAAAATTAAAGAAACGTTATATACGTACTGGGATGAAGGAGAAATCGTAGAAATGCTAGGTGTAATTTCTCTCTTTGGATATTTAAATAGATGGAACGATTCTATGGGAACAAGCTTAGAAGAAGATGCCATTGAAAGTGGAAATCAGTTTTTAGGAAAAAATGGTTTTGAAGTTGGGAAACACAACGGCTCTAAATATTAAAGTTATTTCTTTAATGTTAAGGCTTCATTTTCAAAAGACAAACCTTTAAAACCTGTTTGCATAAAATTTCTAATATTTTGATGCGAGGTACCATTTTTATCTTCTAAAACAGTTTGATAATATTCTCCAAAACATAATAAAGTTTCTTCTTTTCTTAATTTTTGATGCTTTGCAAATGCAAACAACTTGCAAGAACCATTATTTGTTCCTGCATTATTTATAGTGTCTCCGTTTGTAAATGCTGTTGGATTAAAATTATAATAGTTCTCAATTACTTGCATGGTTTCTTTGAAAGTAATTGCGGTTGGAGTTGTTTTTAGTTTGGTTTTGAATTCTGTGATGGTCATAATTATTAGTTTAATTTACTTCTTCCCTTCAACAATCACAACAATCTCCCCTTTTGGTGGTTTATTTGTGTAATGTGCTAAAACTTCAGTGGCAGTTCCTCTAATAGTTTCTTCAAACATTTTTGTCAATTCTCTTGAAACAGAAACTTGTCTGTCTGCTCCAAAATAGGCTACAAAATGCCCTAAGGTTTTCACTAATTTAAAAGATCACTCCAAACGAATATGGGGCTAAGCTAGCCATCTTAAAATAAAGTACAAAATCACACATAGAAAATATTAATTGAGAGAATCTCAAGGATGTAAAAAAGTGTAATTTTTTTTAGAATTGAAATGCACTATTAATAATTCTAATTGCTAAATTTTAAATAATATTAAATTTTAAGTATTCATTTTTTTAAATCGATAATAATTGGATAAATACCTAATTATTTAAATTTTAAATACTTAAAATTAAGTATAAATACTTATTTTTGATTTAAAATACGTAGTTATGCAAACGGTTATTGTTGTAGGAAATGGAATGGTTGGTTACAAGTTTTGCGAGAAATTTGCAGCGAAATCTAAAAGTAAAGATTTTAAAGTCATTGTTTTTGGAGAGGAGCCAAGGCCTGCTTATGACAGAGTTCACTTAAGCGAGTTTTTTGAAAATCAAGATGCAAAAGCACTTGAAATGGCGCCTTCAGAATGGTATTTAGAAAATAATATTGATTTAATTGTTGATGAAAGGGTTGCTGATATTGATCGAAGTACGAAAACAATTATCACAGTAAAAAATAAGGTTTTAAAGTACGATTACTTGGTCTTGGCGACGGGTTCATCCGCATTTGTTCCTTCGATAAAAGGCGCAGAAAAAGAAGGTGTTTTTGTCTATAGAACCATTGAAGATTTAGAAGGAATGTTGGGGTATGCAGCAAAATTAAAGGCTAAAAATCCAAAGGCAAGAGCAGCTGTTTTAGGTGGAGGTTTATTAGGTTTAGAGGCTGGTAAAGCTGTTATGGATATGGGTTTAGAGCCTCATATTGTAGAATTTGCTCCTAAATTAATGCCAAGACAATTGGATGCGAGAAGTAGTAAAGTATTGCAATTAAAATTAGAATCGATTGGGTTAAATATACATTTAAGCAAAGCGACCAATAAAATTTTAGGGAACGGCGCTATTGTAGGAATGGAGTTTGGCGAAGATGATGTTTTAGATGTAGAAATGTTAGTGGTTTCGGCCGGAATTCGTCCAAGAGACGAACTTGGCAAAACCTGTGGATTAGATATGGGGGTTCGTGGCGGAATTGTGGTGAACAATAAAATGCAAACTTCAGATGAAAATATTTTTGCAATTGGTGAAGTTGCTTTGTACAACCAAATGATTTATGGTTTGGTAGCGCCTGGTTACGATATGGCAGGAGTTGCTGTGAATCAAATTATTGGAAACGTAGAGCATTTAATGCCGGATGATATTGATATGTCTACCAAATTAAAATTAATAGGAGTTGATGTAGCTAGTTTTGGAGAACCTTTTATGCCAGCATCAAAAGGGCATTCTATTATTTTTGAAAATAAAGCACAACATTTATATAAGAGAATTAATGTTAGTCATGATGGTAAAAAACTGTTAGGAGGAATTTTAGTTGGGGATGCATCAGACTATAATATGTTGCATCAAGTATTTTTAAACGGAATGAAAATCCCTGAAGATCCATCTCAATTAATTTTGCCCGCAAGTGAAGGAGGTTCCTCTTTTGGAAGCGTTTTAGATTTACCAGATACTGCCCAAGTTTGTTCTTGCGAAAGTATTAGTAAAGGCGATGTTTGTTGCTCAATTACAGAAGAAGGCTGCAATAATTTAGGCGATGTAATTACAAAAACAAAAGCAACAACGGGCTGCGGAGGTTGTAAGCCCATGGTTACTGATTTGGTTAATGAAACTTTAAAATCTTTGGGAAAAGAAGTAAAAGAAACCATTTGCGAACATTTTGATTATAACAGACAAGAATTATATGATTTGGTGAAAGTGAGTAAAGTTTCTACTTATGATGAAACTTTAAATACTTTTGGGAAAGGCCATGGTTGCGAAACGTGTAAACCCTTAGTGGCTTCTATTTTTGCAACGGTAACGATGGAAACAGCCAATCGTCAGCCATCAATTCAAGATACAAATGATCGATTTTTGGCAAATATTCAAAGAAATGGAACGTATTCAGTAGTTCCAAGAGTGGCTGCTGGAGAAATTACGCCGGATCAATTAATTGTAATTGGAGAAGTTGCAAAAAAATACGATTTATATACCAAGATTACTGGTGGACAAAGAATAGATTTATTCGGAGCACAAGTGCATGAGCTGCCATTAATTTGGAAAGAATTAATTGCTGCTGGTTTTGAAAGTGGACATGCATATGGTAAATCGTTAAGAACTGTAAAAAGTTGTGTGGGTGCTACTTGGTGCAGATATGGGATGCACGAAAGTGTCACTTTTGCTATCGAAATTGAAAATAGATACCGAGGTTTACGTTCTCCTCATAAACTAAAAGGTGGGGTTTCTGGTTGCATTAGAGAGTGTGCAGAAGCAAGAGGTAAAGATTTTGGATTAATTGCTGTAGATGGTGGTTGGAATTTATATGTCTGTGGAAATGGAGGTGCAACTCCAAAACATGCTATTTTATTGGCAGAACAATTAGACGATGAAACGGTTGTAAAATACTTGGACCGTTTTTTAATGTTTTATATACGAACAGCTGGGCCTTTAGTAAGAACAGCACCTTGGTTGGATAAATTAGATGGCGGAATTGGCTATTTAAAACAAGTGATTATTGAAGATACTTTAGGAATTGCCCAAGATTTAGAAACTGAAATGCAGGGTCTTGTAAATAGATATGAATGTGAGTGGAAACAAGCCGTAGAAAACGAAGAAGTAATGAAACGTTTTAAGCATTTTGTAAATTCAGATGACACAGATGACACTATAGAGTTTGTGCCTATGCGAACTCAAAAAAAGCCAAAAGCTTGGGCGTAGAAAGAATAATTTTACAGTTTTCAGTAAACTGAAAAAGCAAGAAATAGGTTTTGTAAGTCTTTAGAAAACTTGTGGGTATTAGAAAAAAAATAAACAGTTAAAGACAAAAAGCTAAAAGCAAAGAAAGATGCAAGAAGTATTAGAAAAATATCAATCAGTTTTAGAAGAAAATGTAACCGAATGGTTTAAAGTTGGGAAGAAAACGGATTTTCCAGAAAATTCGGGGGCTTGCATTAAATATAAAACCAAGCAAATTGCTGTTTATAATTTTACAAGAACAGGCAAATGGTATGCCACTCAAAATTTATGTCCGCATAAAATGGAAATGGTTCTATCTTTGGGTATGATTGGTGATAAAGAAGGAATTCCCAAAGTTGCTTGTCCAATGCATAAAAAGAATTTTTCTTTAGAAGATGGATCAAGTTTAGGGGGTGAAGCATTGAAAATTGCTACTTATCCTGTTAAAATTACTGAAGGAAATGTGTATATTGGCTTTTCAGAATAAAAAGAAAAAATGAAGCCATCAAGATTTGAAACAGCAATCGCATTAATAGATAAAAAGAATGCGGAAGACGTAAACACGTATAAAGTTGTAGACATAGAATACCCTAAAGAATTATTGTATTCTCAACGAATGACAAGAAAGTTGTTACAGTTTGAGCCGAATGCATCTAAAGCACTTCAAATTGCAGCAAGGGCACAACATATTTGTCGTTGGAAAATTCAACGAAATGAATATCCAATGGATAAAGTTGGGTATTTTAAATGGCGAGAAACATTGAAAAAAATGCACGCAGCTATAGCAGGAGAAATTTTAGAACAAGTAGGTTTTGATGATCAGTTTGTAGACCGAGTTCAAAAAATTATTTTGAAAAAATTAATCAAAAAAAATGAAGAATCACAAGCATTAGAAGATACGATTTGTTTGGTTTTTTTAGATTATTATTTTGAAGAGTTTGCAGCCAAACATACCGATGAAAAGGTAATAGACATCTTAAAAAAAACATGGGTTAAAATGTCTGATAAAGGACATGCGGCGGCCTTAACACTTACTTTTTCTGATAAAAGTTTGACGTTGGTAAAGCAAGCTATTTCATAATAAAACTAGTTAAAAATGATAAAAAACGGCAATTCGTTAGACCAAAGAACGTTTGATAAATTAAGTCGTTTGTATATAATTGCTTTAAGTACCATTGCCCTTTCTGTGATAATTAGTCAGGTTTTAGTGCGAAATCATTTAGATACTCAAATAAGCGATTCGACGGTTATAAATGTTGCTGGTAGACAAAGAATGTTGAGTCAGAAATTAACCAAAGAAATTGTTTCTCTTTCTATTTCTTCGGATAAACAAAACAGGGAAATACTTAAAAATAAAATTCAAGAAACCCTTTTTTTGTGGGAGTTGTCGCACAATTCGCTACAAAATGGAAATGACAGTTTAGGACTTCCTGAAAAGAATAGTTTTACTATTTTAAGTAAGTTTAAAGGAATTAATCCTGTTTTTGATACCATTCAAAAAGCATCAAAATCACTTATAAAAAAAGTATCAGAAAATCCATTAATAGCGATGGATGTTTTGGCGGCAGACATCGAAAAAGTAATCAATAACGAAGCTTCTTTTTTATTGATGATGGATGAAATTGTAAATCAATATAGTTTAGAAGCAGATGAAAAGGTCGCTTGGTTAAGAACGTTAGAATTTTCTCTAATGATTTTAACATTGCTAATTCTTTTAGGAGAATTATTATTTGTCTTTTGGCCGGCAGCAAAGTCCGTAAAATCGACACTTTCAGAATTATTATCAGCAGAGAAAATTGCTAAAAAAATGGCTTTTAATGCAGATGAATTGAGTGTTTCTAAAGAAAAATCCATGAAAGAATTAAGGGCTTTAAGTCATGCCATGGATGAAACTTTATTATTTGCAAGAATTTCTGCAAATGGGAACTTAATTCATATGGGAAAAAAGTTTTCACGGTTGTTTAAGTTTTCGAAACGTAACAAAGAAATTTTGTTTTGGAATGTTTTATCTAGCAATGAAAACGAACAATTATTGATAGAAAATCTAATCACCAACCATAAAAAAACAGGTTGGCAAGGAGAGGTAAAAGCAACCATTCAAAAAAGACAAGATATTTGGTTAGAAATGTCTATAATTCCTTATAGACCCACAGAAGATAAACTAGAATTATTAGTAATTGCCTCAGAAATTACCGCAAGAAAATCAGGTCAAATAGAAATTGAAAGATTGACAAATGCGAGTTTTGAAGAGAAAATGAGTCAGCAAAAAATAATCTCTAGCAAGATTATTGAAAATCAAGAAAAAGAACAGAACAGAATTGCGAAAGATGTACATGATGGTATTGGGCAGATGTTAACGGGGTTAAAGTTCAATTTAGAAAGCATTAACATCAATGATATGGAGAAAACAGCTTTAAAAATTGAACATTTAAAAGAGCTAACGACCAATATTATTAAAGGGGTACGAACAGCAACCTTTAATTTAACGCCTCCAGAATTATCAGATCATGGAGTGGTGCCTGCAATTTCAAAATTAACTAAAGAATTAGGGAAATTAACGGGGAAAGAAATTTTATTTTTTAATAAAAATGATTTTAACGAACGTTTAGATTCTTTGGTTGAAATAAATATTTATCGAATTACCCAAGAAGCCATTAATAATGCAATTAAATATGCAGAATCTTCACATATATTGGTGTCATTGTCGCATAGTAAAAATATGCTAAGTATCGTTATAGATGATGATGGCAAAGGTTTTGAGCCCTCTAAAATAAAGAAAGTAAAAAATAGTGATGGCGGGATGGGGATGACCTTTATGAAAGAACGCATTACATACATTGAAGGCAGGCTTTTCTTGAATTCTGAATTAGGAAAAGGGACAAGAGTAACTTTAAATATTCCTATTTAGCTTCTTTTAGATTCCAAGAAGTCTTTTTTTGAACTCGTAGGTAATGCGATTCTCCGTAATTTTCCAAAATGTCAATAGGAGATCATAGATAAAGCGTATACATTGTCGAGGTGTTCAGATTTTTTTAACAGCATGCAGCAAGCTAACGTGTGTAAAATTCTTTGCGACCAACTGTTTAAGAATGCTGATTGATACCATTAGAAAATCAAGTAATCCATAGAATTTATTTTAAATACGTAGTTTTACTTAAAAAGCACTATTTTTGTACGTATAATTTTAGTTTACAAGTATGATAAATGTAGTTTTAGCAGACGATCACGTTTTGGTAAGAGACGGTATCAAGGCACTTTTAGAAGATCAAACAGGAATTACTGTTATAGACGAAGCTTCCAATGGAAAAGAGGCTTTAGAAGTAATTTTAAAAAAGAAACCGCACGTACTAATTGTGGATATTCGCATGCCCGAGATGAATGGAATTGAAGTGGTTGCTGAAATTACCAAACGGCAGATAGATGTAAAAACGTTGGTGCTTTCTATGCACGATTCAGAAGAATATGTTGTGAAATCCATACAAGCAGGAGCGCACGGTTATTTGTTAAAAGGTGCCAATAAAAAGGAGTTTTTGAAAGCTGTAAACACCGTAGCTGGGGGAGGTAAGTATTTTACAGGTGATGTTTCTTCAATCATTATGAATAACTTTGTAAATGGTGCTATTCGTAAAACGGTAGCGCCTCAAAAAGAAACAAAAGAGCTTCCTTTTAAGTTAACTAAGCGAGAGAAACAAATATTAAATTTAGTTTTAGAACTGAAGAATAATAAAGATATTGCTGAAGAATTACAAATAAGTAAACGCACTGCAGAGGTACATCGGTTTAATTTAATGAAGAAGTTAGAGGCTAAAAACTTAATGGAATTAACCAATAAAGCAAAAGAATATCAGTTAATCTAAGTACTTTGTTGGCGCTTATTTTATATTCTAATTATTTGTTACCTGAATTTTGTCACATTCTTAAAAACTGTCTTACGTAATTATTGATTTCCTAATAATTAAAAAATACGTATTTATAACATTTAAATTAAGTATTTATACTTAGTTTTGTGTCTATAAAAATAGGTATGATGGTAAGTTTAGTGCAGGAAAAAGCAACAAAATTAAGTTTATTCGATTTTAAGAATATTTCAACACGTACATTTTGGATTACGTCAATATCATTCTTCTTGTGTTTTTTTGCATGGTTTGGTATTGTTCCTTTTATGCCAGATGTAGTAAAAGATTTAGGTTTAACTCCTGATCAAAAATGGAACTCAATTATTTTGGCAGTTTCAGGAACTATTTTTGCACGGTTACTTATTGGTAAATTATGTGATAAATATGGTCCAAGACTCTGTTACACTTGGTTGTTAATGTTAGGTGCAATTCCGGTAATTTTATGTGGTTTAGTGCAAACACCAACTCAATTTTTAGTTTGTAGATTATTTATTGGTTTTATTGGGGCTTCCTTTGTTATTACCCAAGTGCATACCTCTTTAATGTTTGCTCCCAATATTGTAGGTACGGCAAATGCAACTTCTGCAGGTTGGGGAAATTTAGGTGGAGGTGCAAATAGATTAGGGATGCCTTTAATTGCAGCAGCAGTTGTTGCTTTTGGCGTTGCAGACGGCGAAGCTTGGAGATATTCTATGGTAATTGCTGGTATCGTTTGTTTTTTAATGGGAATTGTCTATTTCTTATGTACAAAAGATACGCCAAAAGGAAATTTTAAAGATTTAAAAATTTCTGGAGAAATGAGTACCGCTAAAAAAAATCAAATAGGACTTTTAGAAGTACTAAAAGATTATAGAGTTTGGATTCTGTTTGTGGTATATGCCGCAAGTTTTGGAATTGAATTAACAGTATATGGCACCATGGATGATTATCTTCAAAATACTTTTCAGTTACAAAGAGTAACGGCTGGTAACATTGTATTATCATTTGCTTTGATGAATATTTTTGCGAGAACTTTAGGGGGGTTCTTTGGTGATAAATGTGGAAAATTAAAAGGGTTAAGAGGGCGTGTTTTATTCTTGTCTTTTATTTTGACGCTGCAAGGAGTGATGCTCATATTTTTCTCAGGAGCAACAAGTTTAGTACTCGGGGTTGTTTTATTAATTTTGTTTAGTTTAAGTGTTCAAATGGCAGAGGGAGCAACATTCTCGGTAGTGCCATTTATTAATAAAAATGCAATTGGTGCTGTTTCTGGTATTGTTGGAGCAGGAGGAAATGTGGGTGCTTTTTTAGCTGCAATGTTATTAAAATCAAAATCGGCATTGGCAGAAAAAGCAGCAATCGTTGCGAATGAGGGTTTGAGTGATGCGGTAATTAAAACGGCACAATCAGTCGCCTCGTCAAGTGCAGTTTCAAGCGGATATTTATTAATTGGGTTTGTAGTTGTAGTTACAGGAATTGTTTCGCTGAGTATTCGGTTTTCTACGGAAGAAGAAAAAGAAGAAGCACCAAAAGGTATAGAAGTACTCATTCCTATAAAGGTGAAAAGTTCATAAAAAAAAGCCCATCAATTCTTAGTCCTTTGCTGATACAAATAACAAAATTGATTATTTGTAGGGTCTTTTTTTATTGATTTAAAAATTCAATATCGCCTTTTTTAGTGTATTCAGAATAATAAAACCAATGTTTGGTTCATAAAATTTTAATGTCGTATTTAGTATAAAATCTTGGTCTAAATGATTAAAAATGAAGTTAAAACAACGTGCTCGTATTGCGGTGTTGGTTGTGGAATTATCGTAAAAAAAGACATTAATAACAAGGTTTTTGTGGAAGGTGACAAAGACCATCCAGTAAATAAAGGAATGTTATGTTCTAAAGGGATGAACTTGCATTATGTTGCCAATGATGTTTCAGACAGAATTTTATATCCAGAGATGAGATGGAGTCGCTCACATCCGCGTGAGCGCGTAAGTTGGGATACTGCTTTAGATAGAGCTGCCAGCGTTTTTAAATCGATTATTCAAAAACATGGACCAGATTCGGTGGCATTTTATGTTTCTGGACAAAGTTTAACAGAAGAATATTATATTGCTAATAAGCTGACCAAAGGATTTTTAGGTACAAACAATATCGATACAAATTCGCGTTTGTGTATGAGTTCTGCAGTTGTTGGTTATAAGAAAACATTTGGAGAAGATAGTGTACCCATTTCGTATGCGGATATAGAATTGGCAGATTGCTTTTTAATAACAGGTGCAAATCCTGCTTGGTGTCATCCAATTTTATTTAGACGAATTGAAAAACATAAGGAGAAAAATCCGAATGTAAAAATTATTGTGATCGATCCTCGCAAAACAGATTCGGCAAAATTTGCAGATTTACATTTGCAACTTACTCCAGGAACAGATGTTGTTTTACACAATGCTATCGGCAGACGTTTGTATAAAATGGGCTTAATTGACGAAGATTTTATTAAAAAACATACACAAGGTTTTCAGGAGTACAAAAAGATTATTTTAGGAACAAATCTGAAAAAAGCTTCCAAAATCTGCGGAGTTCCCGAAGATGATATTGAAAAAGCGGCAGAAATAATTGGTCTTTCTAAAGGATTTATTAGCATGTGGGCAATGGGTTTAAATCAAAGTGTAATCGGTACAGATAAAAATACCTCACTTTTAAACTTGTCTTTAATTACCGGGCAAGTTGGTAAACCAGGTGCAGGTCCGTTTTCTTTAACAGGGCAGCCAAATGCCATGGGTGGCCGCGAAGTTGGTGGAATGGCAAATTTGTTAGCAGTGCATAAAGATTTACAAAACGAAGAACATCGAAGAGAAGTTGCACAATTTTGGGGCGTTGATAAAATCTCTCCAAAACCAGGATTAACAGCGACAGAAATGTTTGATGCTCTAGAAAACGGAAAACTAAAAGCAGTTTGGATTGCTTGTACAAATCCACTTGTAAGTATGCCAAACTCGCACAGAATAGAAAAGGCGATGGCAAATTCTAAGTTTGTTGTGGTGCAAGAAATTTCGCACAAATCAGATACTTTACAATATGCAGATTTGATATTGCCGGCTGCAGCTTGGTTAGAGAAGGAAGGCACAATGACAAACTCTGAGCGCAGAATTTCTTATTTACCAAAAGAAATCGAAGCTCCAGGTGAAGCAAGGCCAGATGTAGAAATTTTCTGTGATTTTGCACAAAGAATGGGTTTTAGAGGTTTTAACTATAACGGTGCAGAAGAAATTTATGATGAATATGCGTCGATGACTAAAGGAACAAATATTGATGTTTCTTTTTTAAACTATGATCGATTAAAGAACGAAGGAACTTTTCAGTGGCCCGTAAATGAATACCGTCATCCAGGAACTCCGCGTCTTTTTGAAGACAAAAAATTCTATACACCCTCTCAAAAAGCTATTTTTAATATTCCTTCAACCATAGAAAATACATCAGTAAAAACGAATCTAGAATTTCCATTAATTTTAACGACTGGCCGTGTTCGAGATCAATGGCATACCATGACTAAAACAGGAAAAGTTTCCAGATTAAAAACACATTATCCAAAACCTGTTTTAGAAATAAATCCGGTTGATGCGTTTATAAATAATATTAAAGATGGAGATATTACTGAAATAAAAAGTGGAAATGGCGTCGTTAGAGTTCGTTCGAAAATTACAGATGCTATTAAAGAAGGAGTTGTTTTCTTGCCAATGCATTGGGGTAAAGTTTTGCAAAGTAATTTAAATAGAGCTAATAATTTAACAAATACCCATGTAGATCCAATTTCTAAAGAACCCGATTTTAAGTTTACATCGGTTGCTGTTTCTAAATACAAAAAAGCCAAAGAAAAAATTATAATTGCCGGTGCAGGAGCGGCTGCTTTTCGATTTTTACAGAACTATAGGGATTATAATCAAGTTGATGAAATTCACGTTTTTTCGCAAGAATCAAATTTGTTTTATAACCGAGTTTTATTGCCAGAATATATCACAGAAGAATTAACCTGGCAACAATTAAAGAAGATAAAGAATGCTGAATTAGACAATTTAGACATCAATATTCATCCTGAAACTACCATAGAAAATATTGATAAAGAACATAAAAAAGTAACGGATTCTAAAGGTGAAATACATGCGTTTGATAAGTTGATTTTAGCGACAGGAAGTAGACCTTTTATCCCAAAAGACGTGCAAATAGAGCTTCCTGGTAGATTTACAATGCGGAATAAAAGTGATGCGGATAGCTTTAAAAAATATTTAGAGGATACAGGTTTGCCTCCAGAAGAACAACACGTTGTAATTGTTGGTGGAGGTTTATTAGGATTAGAATTGGCGGCAGCCATGAAGCACAAGAATGTAAAAATTACAATTGTGCAAAGAGCATCCAGACTAATGGAGCGGCAATTAGATAAAATTTCGAGTAAATTATTGTCTTTAGATGTTCAGGAAAGGGGAATCCAAATTTATTTTGATAATGAGGTAAGTACTGTTTTTGATGATGAAGATACAGGAGAATTAACCATCAACTTAAAAAGTGGAAAATACATAACTGCAAATGCAATTGTCTATGCAATTGGTACCAGACCAAATATAGAAATTGCTAAAAATAATGGAATTATTTGCGGAAGAGGAGTTAAGGTAAATCAGCATTTACAATCTTCGCATCCGGCTATTTTTGCGATTGGTGAAATAGCAGAATTTAATAATAAATTATTTGGAATTACATCTGCCGCAGAGGAACAAGCGGGTATTTTAGCCAACTTTATTGCAGGTGATATTAGTGAGGCTTACAAGGGTTCCGTATTGATGAATATATTGAAATTCAATGATTTAAACTTGTGCAGTATTGGTGAGATTACGGTTCCAGAAAACGATTCGAGTTACGAAGAAATTATATTCACAGATATTTCTAAACGGTATTATAAAAAATGCATTGTAAAGGACGATTTGTTAATTGGCGCAGTTTTAGTAGGTGATAAAAATGAGTTTGCAGAGTTTAAAACCATGATTGAAAGCAAAATAGAAATGTCAGACAAGCGAAATACTTTATTAAGAGGTGCCTCTAATAATACACCTGTTTTAGGGAAATTAGTCTGTTCTTGCAGTCAAGTTGGTGAAGGAAATATTGAAGAAATCATTGAAAAAGGGTGCACAAATTTTACAGAATTATGTAACAAAACAGGTGCAGGATTAGGTTGTGGAAGTTGTAAAACTGAAGTGAGAGAAATATTGAATAATGCAAAAGTGGGCGTATGAACAAGCAGTTAAATAGAATCATTGTTAAAGGGGGCGTTTTATCTCCTGGAGAATTAAAATACATTTGTGAATCTATAGAAAGTTTGGGCTTAAAAACTATTTCTTTTGGTTCGAGACAAGATATCTTATTACCTGAAAAAGTAGACCAAGAGAAACTTGCTCAATTTGAAAGGTTAAAAATTATTAAAGCAGATGAAACCGGAGTAGAAAACATGGTTTCTTCTTATGTTTGCGCAGATATTTTTCCAAGTACTTCTTGGTTAACAGGGGATCGATACTTGTATATTTTAGAGCAATTTCACTCAAAATCAAAATTAAAAATTAATATTACTGATCCAAAACAACGCTTAGTTCCTATGTTTACAGGGCATATTAACTTTATAGCTTCAGCGCATGAAGACTATTGGTATTTGTATGTCAGACTTCCAGAATGGAAAAAAACACAAATGTATCCCGCCTTAATTTACAGTTGGGATTTAGATAAAATTAAAACAGCAATAGAAAACATTCTTCAAGAAGAACCAGAAACTATTGAAACTATTTTTGAGTTGGTGAGTGATGCCGTCGATACCAATAATAGAACTGTAGACAAACCTTTAGAAGTTCCTTTTTATCCTTTTCCTTATTTTGAAGGAATGAATAAAATTGGCATGGATAAATATTGGTTAGGTTTATATTGGCGAAACAATCAATATGATATCTCTTTTTTGAAAGAGATGTGCGAATTGTGTTCGGAAAATAAGATTGGTAAAATATCCATTACACCTTGGAAATCTTTTATTGTAAAGGGAATTCCGAGAGAATCTAAATTAGTTTGGGAAAAATTTTTAGGGAAAAGAGGGATTAATGTGCGGCATTCGATGTTAGAGTTAAATTGGCATTTACCGGTTGCTAATAAAGATGCGTTGAATTTAAAAAAATATTTGGTTGCTAACTTCGATCAAAATGATATTAGTACCTACGGTTTAACATTCGGAATTACAGACTATAATAAAACGTCTTATTATTTTACATCCATTGTGGTTGAAAAAAATAACCAACCAGAAATGATTGGAAGTTTTCAAACCAGAGATACCTATAATTTATTGTATGCTAAAAACTTCGATCCAAATACAAGACAATATATTTTGCATGTGCAAGATGTGGATAAGGTAGAATTACCTGGTTTATTGATGGAATTAAGTCAGTTGTATTTTGATCAATTAGGAAATGAGAAAGAAATTGAAAAAGAAGTTGAAGTACTAAAAGAAACGACGGAGTTAGAAGTATATCAATGTATAGACTGTTTCACAATTTATGACGAGGGCTATGGAGATAGTACTCAAAATATTTCTCCAGAAACTCTTTTTAACGAACTTCCAGAAAGCTATGAATGTGCTCTTTGCGAAGCACCAAAAACGAACTTTAAAAAAATAGTATTAGTAAAATAACCAGTTAAATCATTAGAAAAAAAATTGACTTTACAACCAAACATCGTATCAAAAAAATCTAGAAAGGGCGCTACTGACTTTTCTTGTGCTTCTTGTAAGAATACGAATTGTTTGATAAAAAAGAATTTACATAACGCACCCAATGTAACTTTTGTTGAACAGAAGAAAACACTAAAATGTAAAAAAGGACAGCAGTTTATTATTGAAGGAGCTCCTGTAAATGGGTTATTTTTTATTTTAAAAGGAACCGTAAAAGTTTTTAGAACGGGTATTAATGGTCGCGAGCAAATTGTGCGTTTTGCGAAAGAAGGAGAGATTATTGGACATCGAGGTTTTGGTACAGAAGAATATTATTCTATCGGTGCAATTGCTTTACAGGAGGTTGTTTTATGTTATTTTTCTAAAGATGATTTACAAGAATCTTTATTAGAAAACCCACATTTTGCTTATGATATGATATTATTCTATGCAAATGAATTAAATAAAAGCGAATCTAAAGTAAAGTCTATTTCTCAAATGACGGTGCGCGAACGCGTGATTGATACTTTGCTATATATCCATAGAAAATTTGGTAATTTAAGAGGCTTTTTAAACCTACCATTAAGTAGAAAAGAATATGCAGATTATGCAGGAACTACAGAAGAGCAAGTTATCAGAACTTTTTCTACACTTAAAAAAGAAGGATTAATTTCAGCCAAAGGAAAAAAAATTGGGATTCCCAATGTTCAGGATTTAAAAAACGAAATTAGTGAGCATAATTATTTTTTAGATACATAGAAAAGCTTGTTTTATTTAATATGTATACCAAGAACCTTTCAATTTAAGTATTGAAAGGTTTTATTACGTAGAAAATGTATTCTAAATATTAATACGTAGAAAAATTACGTATACTTTTATTTTAATTTATGCTATTGATTTTAAACGTGTTATAATCTAAACATGCGTTATGGTAGTTTTTAATATGTTTAAAAAAGAGGTTTTATTATGGGGAATTCCATAAGTTATAAAGGTATCTAGGTATATATTTGTCAAAAATAAGTATTAATACTTATATTAATAAAACTTACTAAAAATGAAATCTTTATTTAAAAAATCAACTTACATTTTATCAGTAGCAATATTATTATTTGCTTGTGGAGGGAAAGAAGCTAAAAAGCCAACAACAGTTGTTGAAATAAAAACATCAAAAACAAAAACACTGGAAATTGAAAAGCCACAATTAACATTTGGGTTTATCAAATTAACAGATATGGCGCCTTTGGCAATTGCAAAAGAAAAAGGATTCTTCGAAGATGAAGGGTTATTTGTTTCTGTGGAAGCACAATCTAATTGGAAAAATATTTTAGACCGTGTTATTGATGGCCAGTTAGATGGCTCTCATATGTTAGCGGGTCAGCCAATTGCTGCAGGAGCAGGTTTTGGTCGTCAAGCAAAACTAGTCACTGCTTTTTCTATGGATTTAAATGGAAATGCAATTACAGTTTCTAATGATGTTTGGTCTAAAATGAAACCACATGTACCAAAGGATATGGATGGTAAACCAATACATCCTATCAAAGCCAGTGCCCTAAAGCCTGTAATTACTTCATATAATAACTCTGGAAAAGCATTTAAAATGGGAATGGTTTTTCCAGTATCAACACATAATTATGAAATTAGATATTGGTTAGCAGCAGCCGGAATTCATCCAGGAATGTACACAAAAGAAAATGTACAAGGTCAAATTGATGCTGAGGTTTTATTATCAGTAACTCCACCACCACAAATGCCTGCAACCTTAGAAGCAGGAACGATTCATGGATATTGTGTTGGTGAACCTTGGAATCAACAAGCAGTATTTAAAGGGATAGGTGTTCCTGTAGTAACAAACTACGACATCTGGAAAAACAACCCAGAGAAAGTATTTGTAATGACACAGAAATTTATTGACGAAAACCCAAATACAGCAATTGCAGTTACCAAAGCTTTAATAAGAGCAGGTAAATGGTTAGATGAACCACGCAACAGAAACGAAGCTGTAAAAATCTTATCAATGTCACAATATGTTGGTGCACCAGAAGCAGTTTTAGCAAATTCGATGACAGGTACTTTTGAGTTCGAAAAAGGTGATAAACGTGATATGCCAGATTTTAATGTATTCTATAAATACAATGCAACCTATCCTTTTTATTCTGACGGAATTTGGTTTTTAACTCAAATGAGAAGATGGGGCCAAATACCTGATGCAAAAACTGCAGCTTGGTATGCAAGTACAATTAAAGATATATACAGACCAGATATTTGGAAAAAAGCAGCAGCTCTTTTAGTTGAAGAAGGAAATATTCCTGCAACAGATATTCCTGCAACAGATGGTTACAAGCCTGCAACAGCAGATTTTATTGACGGAACAATATACGATGCAAAAGATCCTTTAGGATACATCAATAGTTTTTTAATAGGAAACAAAGATAAATAAGAACAATACCTGAATAAATTATGAAAGCAAGTATGACGTTAGGAAAAGTATCTGATTTTTTAGGATTGGGATTTTTCATCACCTTAAAAGAATTATGCACAGGGAAGCTTGAGAAAGAAGACTTTAAAAACTTCTTACGCAAGATAGTTGTGCCGCTTGCTTCTATTTTATTTTTTATTGGTATGTGGCATTTGGGTGCAAAATCTTTATTTAATATAGAAGCAGCGTTTAAAATAGAAAAAGCATTAAAAGACCAAGGTCAAATTGCAGCGGACGCTTTAACTGCCTGTATTGCTTCTGGGGAATCCAGCTGCCAACCAAATACATTGCCTTCTCCAACACAAGTTTGGGAGTCTTACAAATCGTTATTAAGAGATCATAATAGTATTACCGCAGATAAAGTTGCTTTCATAGAAAAGACAGCAGCTTTAAATGCGAAAAGAGTTGCTGAAGGCAAAAATGCGATTACCTACACGGGAAGACCTTCTTTTGTTGATCAAATTTTTAGAAGTTTACAAACCGTATTTGCGGGTTTTTTATTGGCATTATTAATTGCGGTTCCTTTGGGTATTTTCATCGGATTGAGTCCGACTTTAAAAAGTGCTTTTAATTGGTTTATTCAAATTTTTAAACCAGTATCTCCAGTGGTTTGGTATTTATTAGTTTTTATGATTGTAAAAACATTGTTGATAGATTCTAATGAAGATAGTTCATTTACCATTTCATTTATAAGTGTCGGTTTTTGTTCTATGTGGGCAACCTTAGTAAATACAGCAATGGGAGTTTCTACGGTAGATAAAGATTATATAAATGTTGCAAAAGTTTTAAAATTAGGCACTTTTCAAAAGATTTTTAAAGTGGTACTACCTTCTTCTTTGCCATTAATTTTTACAGGATTAAAAATTACATTATCAGTTGCTTGGATGGTTTTAATTGCAATTGAACTTTTGGCACAGAGTCCTGGTTTAGGGCTGTTTGTTTGGGAAGAATTCCAAAATGGAGCAAACGATTCGAATGCAAAAATTATTGTTGCCATGTTCGTGATTGGCATCATTGGTTTTTTATTAGATCGATTAATGTTAACGATACAAAATTGGGTGTCTTTTGATAAAACAGCTGCAATATAAATGGTTAATCTTATAAAGATTAAATCATAAAATGATAGGATTCAATATAAAAATGATTCAATAATTAAATATTATAAAATGGCATATTTAGAACTAAATAATATTTGCAAAACCTATGGTCAAGGAGCTATTAAAACTGAGGTTTTATCGAACATCAACCTTAAAATAGAAGAAGGGGAATTTGTTGCCATTGTTGGTTTTACAGGAAGCGGAAAAACAACCTTAGTAAACCTTATTAATGGGTTGTTAACACCTACAAGTGGAACCATTTTATTTAAAGGAGAACCCGTTGTTGGCACAAGCCATGAACGTGGAGTTATTTTCCAAAACTACTCATTGTTGCCTTGGTTAACCGTAGAACAAAATGTGTATATGGCAGTGAAAGAAGCTTTTCCGAAAAGATCTAAATCGGACTTAAAAACCATTGTTTCGGACTATGTAGAAATGGTAAGTTTAACACCCGCAATTCATAAAAGACCCAATGAATTATCAGGAGGAATGCGCCAAAGAGTTGCGGTTGCAAGAGCCTTGTCAATGAAGCCCGAAATGATTATTATGGATGAACCTTTAGGCGCCTTAGATGCATTAACTCGTGGAAATTTACAAGATGAAATTTTAAATATTTGGGGTAAAGACAAAAGAACTGCTTTGTTAATTACCAATGATGTGGATGAAGGAATTTATATGGCAGATAGAATTATTCCTTTAAGACCAGGACCAAATGCAACTTTAGGACCCGAATTTAAAATTGATTTGGAGCGTCCAAGAGATAAAACGGCAATGAACGATAATGAGGGTTTTAAGAAAACTAGAAATTCAATTATTGAATATTTAATGGATATTGGAAATGAGCGAAAATCGGAAGCTAAGGAAGAATTTATATTGCCAGATTTGAGTCCGAAAGATTTTGTGAATCAGTTTAAATTTGGAAACTAATGAGTACTATAATAAAACAAAAAGAAGCTAAAATCAGTGCTGAAAACAAACCTTTTCCTTCAAATGAAGTAATGCTGGATCTAAAGAATCTTAAAAAAGTATATCCTACTCCGATAGGCGATTATGTAGTTTTGGAGGGGTTGAATCTGCAGATAAGAAAAGAAGAGTTTGTTACTATTATTGGACATTCTGGTTGCGGTAAAACAACAATGCTTTCGATGATTGCTGGATTAAATCCAATTTCTGGAGGTACTATTTCTGTATTGGGAAAACACATACGCGGACCAGGACCAGACAGAGGTGTTATTTTTCAAGCACCCAGTTTAATGCCTTGGATGACTTCTTTACAAAATGTTTTATTGGGTGTAAATAAAGTATTTCCGCACGGAACAAAAGCAGAACGAAATGACATTGCAAAATACTATTTACAAAAAGTTGGTTTAGAAGATGCTTTTCATAAAAAAGCAAGTGCATTGTCGCAAGGAATGCAACAAAGAGTTGGTATTGCAAGAGCATTTGCAATTAAACCTAAAGTACTCTTGTTAGACGAGCCTTTTGGAATGTTAGACTCTTTAACAAGAGGCGAGTTGCAAGATATTTTAATTGAAATCTGGAACAAAGAAAAAATTACGGCAGTTATGATTACACACGATGTTGATGAAGCTATTTTTTTAGCAGACAGAGTCGTAATGATGACAAGTGGTCCGAAAGCAAAAATCGGGGGTATTTTGGATATCAACTTTGAAAGACCAAGAACAAGGAAATCGGTTTTAGAACACGAAGATTATTATACCTATAGAAAACATTTAATAGATTTTTTAGAACATTAAAAAAAGAACAGTTACACCGTTAAAATTAAAAACAAAGTACGATGAAAAAACAATACATAATTTTAGGACTATTATTAGCAAGTTTTCAATTTGCAAAAGCGCAATTTACATTAGATGGTGAGTTTAGACCAAGAACAGAATACCGTCATGGATTTGGAAATTTAATTCCAGATGCAGCAGATGCAGGTTTTGGAATTTCGACCAGAGCAAGATTAAATGCGGGTTTTATGACAGATAATTACCGGGTGTATATTAGTTTACAGGATGTACTAGTGTGGGGAGAAAACAGACAAATTTTGCCTTATGATCAAAATAATTCGTTTGCAATTTTTCAAGCCTGGGCTGAAATTAAGTTAGGAGAAAATACAGCAACAAAAATAGGACGTCAAGTTCTTTCTTACGATGACCAAAGAATTTTAGGAGGTTTAGATTGGGCGCAACAAGGGCGGAACCATGATGCGGCCTTAATCAAATATAAGAAAGACAATTTTATGTTAGATGTTGCTTTAGCATTTAACCAAGATTATTCAAACCCTACAGGATTTGTGTCTGCAGGAACCGCATACAACACAACGGGATTTTTCTCATATAAAACAATGCAAATGCTGTATATGAAACAAAAATGGGAAAAATTGACAGCAAGTTTATTGCTGATGAACAATGGTTTTCAAGAATTTGATGCGAATAATGCAGCAGACGGAGTAAGTAATTTACAAACAGTAGGCACACACCTAAAGTACAAAGAAGGCAGTTTTGGATTCGCTGCGAATGCTTATTTACAAACAGGAAAGCGTCAAGGAGCAGTAGATGTGCAAGGAGCTTATCTTTTAGGTTTAGACGCAAGTTATAAAGCTTCTGCAAAAGTTGCTTTGGGAGCAGGTGTAGAAATTATTAGTGGTAATGATGGCGCAGCAGGAGAAACAGGAGCCTTCTTTCCATTGTATGGAACAAATCATAAGTTTAATGGATTTATGGATTACTTTTATGTGGGTAACCATGCAAATTCTATTGGTCTAGTAGATTTTCATGTAAGCGCAAACTTTACTTTGAATAAATCTTCTAGCTTAATGCTGAAAGCACTTAACTTTAGAGGAGAACAAGCGTTGGCGAGTGGAGAAAAATCTTTAGGAACAGAAATAGATTTGGTATACAAAAAGAAATTTAAAGGGTATGCTCTGGTACTTGGATATTCTCAAATGTTTGCAAGTGATGGCATGTATGAGTTAAAAGGAATTACAGAGGCAGCAGCTGCAGGGAATCAAAGTTGGGCATGGGCAATGTTAGTAATTAAACCTAAGTTTTTAGGCGGTAAATAATTGATTTTAATGTTTTTTGAACAGAAAAAGGAGATAATTTAAAATAATCTCCTTTTTTTTTGAATTTTCATTCTTTGATTTGTAAAAAAAAGGAATTAATTCAAAAGAATTGAAACTATAAAAATAATTTACTTCTTCCCTTCAACAATCACAACAATCTCCCCTTTTGGTGGTTTATT
>OJIK01000086.1_pt1 | contig 33565 bp, 25 predicted proteins | sample 1595571 | NCBI WGS metagenome assembly OJIK01 (sample SAMN05416791, study PRJEB24817) | seawater metagenome | isolation source: Sea water | place: Canada:Atlantic | collected 2013-11 | reverse complement strand
CACCTCTCTATTCGTCGGCAGCGTCAGATGTGTATAAGAGACAGCTATACTATTGTTTATATGTGGGTTTATAAAAATTTCGGACCCTATATTTTGTACATAGTCTTGTATGGTAAAATTATAGCGTACTAAGAAGTCTTCTTCATAGCTAAACTTATTTTCTTCTGTAAAAGAGGTAATTAGAAATTTGTTACTTCCCTTAGAAAACCGCTTGTTATACAATTCTTTAACAGCTGCTTCTTTTCGAGTATTTTCTAAATTATAAAATAGATTATTTTTTAAATAACCGCTTAGCTTTGTTTGAGATGATCCTATTATATCTCTGCCAGAAATTTTTAGGTAGGTACTGTCTGTTATTGTATTTAAATTGGCTGCAATTACTGGTATTTTTTTAATTTTATAGCTCTTTCCATTTGCAATTAAAGCTTCTTTTCCTTGAATAAAAGAAGACGGGTAGTCTATTTGTATATACCTTCCTGTAGCGTCTAAATAATAGGTTTTATTATTGTATTCATAAGATAAAATCATGTGGTTGTCTACTGCCGGTGTTGGAACCTCTTCATAGGTATAGGGTATTTTACGTGTGCCAATCCAAGTTAGATTTCCTTCTAAGCCAGCTATTTCTAACATTTTATAAAGTATGCTAGAATTGTCTTTACAGTCTCCGTATTTTTTTTGAAATACATCATTAGCTTCTCTTGGAATAAAACCTCCAAGGGCATATTCAAATGCAATGTATTTTATGTTTTTCTGGGTCCAATAATACAGTGCTTTTACCTTTTCTAGATCAGATGTTTTTCCTTTGATGAGTTCTGCAACTAGTGCCTCCAACTCTGGGTCTGTATCTTCTTTGTTAATGTTTTCTACCAAAGAATAATACCATGAATAAAGACCGCCAACACCATCTAATAATTTTTTAGTTTCATTATTTTCTTTATAAGAAGTAATAATTGGTATAATGTGAGGTAAAATAGATCTGTAGCTTGGAGCATCTGCTTCAATGTCAAATTTTTTGCTATTTAGCTGAGACCATGTATATTCATAGTTTTTCCCTTTTTTCTTCTTCTTAAAGGTAATTTTAGGAGTATTTTCTAGATGAAATGGTTTAAAGATAAGCTCTATGTCTTTGTCTGCAATAATGGTTACTTTATTGCGAATTACAGGATAAAAATCTCCAAAGAAAAAGGCATTTAAAAACCGTGGGTTTTTAATATTGTATTGTAGTTTTAACTGTGTTTTACTTCCTTTAGCTAGTTTGGGATAAATAAAACTTAGCTCTTTAGAATCATCATAAAAAGAATCATTTAAATTGTTCTTTTCATTAAAATTTGTGACCTTGTTTTCTGTGTATGTATCATCTTGAAGACTAAAAGAAGAAGCTTCTATGGTATCTAGATTAAAAAAAGTAGCATAACTTAACGAGCGTTTAGAATTGTAATTGGCAGAATTATTTAAATATAAATCTTCTTCAAAAACATCTTTTTTAATGCTAAACGTTCCGTTGTCTAGTTTTATATGAAGAACAATCTCTTGTTGAAGCCTAATAACATCATCATTAGGATATAGTTTTTTATACTTTTTTAAGTCTTGTGAGTTTGCACTCCAAGCTAAAAATAAAGACAGTATGAAGGTGTACTTTTTCATTAACAGCAAATTAATAAAAAAAACAGCACTTTAACACTTAACAAATTCATAATAATGACCATCTTTTTTTTGATGCTAATATTTTATGGTTTGGTTGTTGAAATCTTAAAAAAGATAGGCTTAATTTATTAATTTCGTATTTATTTAAAAATCAGGACACTATTATTTGTTTATGTAAATTTAATACTTAGATTTGTTCGCACACAAAAAATAAAAATGAATATGCAATACGTTTGGAATAGTTTCTTTTTCTACTTCTACTTTTTTAGTAAAAGTTGAGACGCCATGTATATTGTATAAAAACTATATAACTGAAAGTCTCGAATTTAATTCGAGACTTTTTTTTTGATAAAAATGAATAAAATTATTGCCATACAAGGAGCAGAAGGCTCAAATCACCATAAAGTTGCAAGAGACTTTTATGGAACTACCATGCTGTTAAAAGAATGCATGTCTTTTGATGTATTGGTCGCTAGTTTATTAAGTGGTGCTGCTACACACGGAGTCATGGCTTTAGAAAACACCATTGCTGGATCTATTATTCCTAATTATGCTTTAATAGACACTAATGATCTTCACATTGTTGGGGAAGAGTACTTAAACATACATCATCACTTAATGGCATTGCCAGGGCAGCAAATAGCCCATATTAAAGAAGTGTGGTCTCATCCAATGGCATTACTGCAATGCAAGGAGTTTTTTAAAAAACACCCTCATATTAAATTAGTAGAAGATGTAGATACGGCAGACGTTGCCAAAAGAATTGCAAAAGAAAATTTGGTTGGTATAGCAGCAATAGCTCCCAAAATTGCAGCAGAAATTTTTGATTTAGAAGTGCTAGAAGATGAAATTCAAACCATGAAAGACAATGCTACTAGATTTGTAATTGTACAAACACAGGAGCCTACCCATAAAATAGATCACATTAATAAAGCGTCATTAAAATTTCAATTGAACCATAAAAGAGGAAGTTTAGCGGCAATTTTAAATGTATTAAGTGATTGTAAAATGAACCTTACTAAAATACAATCGTTGCCAGTTATAGAAATGCCTTGGAAATATTCCTTTTTTGTAGATGTAACTTTTGAAGACTACAAAGACTATTTAAAAGTGGTAAAGATTATAGAAATAATGGCAGAAGAATTCAAAATTTTAGGAACCTATAAAAACGGTAGAAAATGATGAAAGCTGCTAAAAGATTAGACACCGTACAAGAATACTACTTCTCTAAAAAATTACGAGAAGTAAGAGCGCTATTGGCAGCAGGAAAACCCATTATAAATATGGGAATTGGAAGCCCAGATTTACAGCCGCCACCAGCAGTAATTGAAGCAATTCAGCAAGCGGTGCTGCAAGAGGGTGCTCATAAATATCAGAGCTACCAAGGATTGCCAGCATTTAGACAAGCTGTGGCAGATTTTTATCAAAAAAACTATCAGGTTGTTGTAAACCCAGAGAATGAAATTTTACCACTCATGGGAAGTAAAGAAGGAATTTTACACATTTCTATGGCTTTTTTAAACAAAGGAGATAAGGTGTTAATTCCTAACCCTGGATATCCTACCTATACATCGGTTACCAATTTGGTAGAAGCAGTTCCTGTATTTTATGACTTAACATCTGAGCACAATTGGGAACCTAATTTTAAACAATTAGAACAACAAGATCTGTCTAATGTAAAATTAATGTGGGTAAATTACCCTCATATGCCAACTGGTGCAAAAGCAACAGAAAATTTGTTTAAAAAACTGATAGCTTTTGGAAAGAAGCATCAACTTTTAATTATAAATGATAATCCGTATAGTTTTGTGTTGAATAACAATCCTTTAAGTATTTTAAGCATAGACGGAGCAAAAGAAACTGCCATAGAATTAAATTCTTTGAGCAAGTCTTTTAATATGGCTGGTTGGAGAGTAGGAATGCTGTTAGGAGCTACCCCTATTTTAGAAGAGGTTTTAAAAGTAAAAACACAGATGGATTCTGGAATGTTTTACGGAATTCAACAAGGAGCCATTGCTGCCTTAAAAGTTAGTTCAGGATGGTTTGAGAACATGAATGAGATTTACCAAAAAAGAAGAAAACTCATATGGCAAATAGCAGAGGCATTAGACTGTACTTTTGATAAAAACACCTCAGGGATGTTTGTTTGGGCAAAAATTCCAGCAGGAAAAAAAGCAGAAAATATAGTAGATGATTTATTGTATAAACATCATATTTTTATTGCTCCTGGTACAATTTTTGGAAGTAAAGGAGAAGGATATATTCGGTTTTCATTATGTGTGCCCGAAGAAAAAATAAAAGAAGCATTAGATAGATTGTAAGATGAAGGTTTTTATTATAGGAACAGGATTAATTGGCGGAAGCTTTGCATTAGATATTCAACAAGAATATTCAGAGGCTATTATTTATGGAATAGATACCAATTCTAGACATCTAAAAGAAGCTCTAGAGCACGGCGTTATTCATAAAGAAGCAACCATGAACGATTTGCCTTTGGCAGACATCGTTTTTTTAACCATTCCTGTAGACATTGCATTAGCAGTATTGCCAAAAGTATTAGATCTTATTAGTGATGATGCTTTGGTAATTGATGTTGGATCTACCAAACAACGTATTTGTGACGTGGTAAAAAAACATCCAAAAAGAAGAAATTTTTTAGCAGCACATCCCATTGCAGGAACAGAGTTTTCTGGCCCTAAGGCAGCATTGCAAGGATTGTATAAAGATAAAACCAATATTATCTGTGAAGTAGAAAAAACAGCGTTTAAATTACAAGAAAAAGCACTAGAAATTTTTTCAAAAATTGGAATGAGAATTCGATATATGGATGCTGTGTCTCATGATAAACATATTGCCTACGTATCTCATTTATCTCATATTAGTTCTTTTATGCTTGGAAAAACTGTCATAGACAAAGAAAAAAATGAACGAGATATTTTTGATATGGCAGGAAGTGGGTTTGAATCTACTGTTCGTCTGGCAAAAAGTTCGCCCGCAATGTGGACGCCTATTTTTGAGCAAAACAAAGACAATATTATAGAAACTTTAGAAGAGTATATAGGAAACCTACAGCAGTTTAAAGCATTGATGGAAGAACATAAGTTTGATAAAGTTTTTGAAGAAATGCAACAAACAAATCATATTGCAAGCATTTTAAAAGGAATAAAATAAATGACTAATAATTTGTGGTTTTTAAGAACCATTAGTTGCACAAAACAGTAAATAATTCAATAGAAATAGTATAATTAATAAGTAAAGATGAAGAATACAAAAGAATTAAGAACATGGTTGGATGATTTAAATTTAGATCACCCACTCGTAGTAGCAGGGCCTTGTAGTGCAGAAACAGAAGATCAGGTATTAAAGATCGCGCACGAATTAAAAGATTCTGATGTAAACTATTTTCGGGCAGGAATTTGGAAGCCAAGAACAAGACCAGGAAACTTTGAAGGAGTAGGGGCACTAGGGCTAAAATGGCTTCAGAAAGTAAAGGCAGAAACAGGTATGAAAACCGCTACAGAAGTTGCCAATGCAGCGCATGTAAAGTTGGCTTTAGAACATGATATAGATTTATTATGGATAGGAGCACGGTCTACAGTAAGCCCTTTTATAGTGCAAGAAATTGCAGATGCTTTAGAAGGAACAGATAAAATTGTATTGGTTAAAAACCCAGTAAATCCAGATTTGGCATTATGGCTAGGTGGTATAGAGCGTTTGTACTCGGCAAATATTAAAAATTTAGGGGTTATTCACAGAGGTTTTTCTACGTACGAAAAAACAAGGTACCGTAACAATCCAGAATGGCAAATAGCCATAGAATTACAAAATCGTTTTCCAGATTTACCATTAATATGCGATCCGTCTCATATTACAGGAAAAAGAGATATGATTTTTGAAGTCTCTCAAACAGCACTAGATTTAAATTTTAATGGTTTAATGATAGAAACACATGTAGATCCAGACAATGCTTGGAGTGATGCTGCACAACAAGTAACTCCAGATACTCTTATTCAGATGATGGAAGATTTAAAAATTAGAAAAGAAACCGATACAGAGGTAGAATACAGAAATTCATTAAACACCTTACGAACTCAAATAGATGTCATAGATCATCAATTAATAGACATCTTAGGAAAACGTATGAAAATAGCAGATGCTATTGGAGCACTTAAGAAAGATAAGAATGTAGCGGTGTTGCAATCTAAGAGATGGAACGAAATTTTAGGAAAAATGATTCTAGAAGGAGAAGAAAATAAGCTAAGTGAAGAATTTATATTGAGAGTATTTAAAGCAATACACCAAGAATCTATTAATCATCAAGAAAAAGTGATGAATGGGTAAAAAAAAAGCGGCTTTTAAGCCGCTTTTTTTTATAAATTTTGTATTATTCTTTTAGTTTTTTAAAGATATAACGAGTAATAAAGATTCCTTTACCGTCATCCTTTCCAGCATCACTTTCTACAGCACTTGTAACAAAAGCCAATTCCCATCCGTCTGAAGACATGGTGTTTATTTTAGATGTAATTACTGCGTCATTAGCAGCAATGTTTTGAAAACGAATACCAGCAATATTGTAGAAATTTAACAATTTAGTTTCGTCAAAATTCTTCACTCTAATATCACCTCTGTCAGATTTATTTCTTTTGTCTTTTACTGTTTTTCCATCGGTTCTAACTGAAGTAAAATCTTTGTAGTTTCTATTTTCATTAGTACTAACTAATCTAGATCTACCCGCTCCACTTGGTATAATAGATTCTACACTTGTTATTACTTGGTATTCATAAGATTGAGCTTCACTGGTATAAATACAACATAAAATTGCAATTAATACATAGATTTTTTTCATAATAAGCATGATTTTAAAAATTAGCATTAAATGTACAAATTTTTAGTTAAGAATTGATTTACTTTGCGCTATGACTGGAATTGTTTATAAATCTACAGGTAGTTGGTATTTTGTAAAGTCTCAAGAGGGCTTGTTTTATCAGTGTAGAATAAAAGGAAAGTTTAGGTTAAAAGGCATTAAAAGCACCAATCCTATTGCAGTTGGTGATTTGGTGGAATTTGATGTAGAAACAAAAGGAGATGAAGAGACAGGAGTTATTAAATTAATTCATGAAAGAAAAAATTATATTGTTCGTAAATCGGTTAATTTATCTAAACAAACACAGATTATTGCCTCTAATATAGATCTTGCATTTTTATTAATTACCATTAATAATCCGCCAACACATACAACATTTATAGACCGTTTTTTAGTCACTGCACAAGCCTATTCTATAAAAGTAATTTTAGTATTTAATAAAATAGACACCTATCAGATAGAAGAACGAGGAGAGATTTTATATCTCAAAGATATTTATGAAACTATAGGCTATACCTGTGTAGAGGTTTCTGCAAAAGAAAATACAAACGTAGCGGCTATTAAAGATTTAATGAAAGAAAAGACGAGCATGTTTTCTGGTCATTCTGGTGTTGGAAAAACAACCTTGTTAAATTCCATAGAGCCTGGTTTAAATTTAAAAACCAAGCAAATATCTGAACAACATAAACAAGGGCAACATACTACTACTTTTGCAGAAATGTTTGATTTAAGTTTTGATGCTAGAATTATTGACACACCAGGAATTAAAGGGTTTGGTGTTGTTGCTATTGAAAAAGAAGAATTAGGAGATTATTTCACAGAGTTTTTTGCTTTAAAAAGCGGGTGTAAGTTTCACAATTGCATCCATGTAAACGAGCCTCAGTGTGCTGTGAAAGATGCTTTAGAAGAGGAAGAAATTTCTTGGTCTCGCTATAAGAGTTACCTTCAAATATTAGAAGGAGAGGAAGAAAATTACAGAACAGATATTTGGGAATAAACTGCTGTGGTTTAATTTTAAGAGATCAGTAAATTAAATAGCTAACCAATGAAAGCAGTTATTCAAAGAGTTACTAAAGCCAGTGTAACCATAGATGGTACAATAGTAGCCTCCATTAAAAAAGGGATGTTAATTTTACTTGGAGTAGAAGCATTAGACACAGAACAAGACATTCATTGGCTATCTAAAAAGATTGCAAACCTCAGAATTTTTGATGATCTAAATGGTGTTATGAATTGCTCTTTAATAGAAGACGAAGCAGATGCTATAGTGGTAAGCCAGTTTACCTTGCATGCATCTACCAAAAAAGGAAATAGGCCCAGCTATATTAAAGCGGCAAAAGCTTCCATTGCCATTCCATTGTATGAAAATTTTATTAGTCAATTAGAGCAAGAGCTTGGAAAAAAAGTTCAAACAGGGCAATTTGGAGCTTCTATGGCTCTAGAAATACACAACAATGGACCTGTTACCATCATTATAGATTCAAAAAATAAAATTTAACATTTTATGTTTTCCATGGAATATATAATTATCATATATTCGCCATGGAAAATAAGTAACAATTAACTATTAACAAATTATAAAAATGAAAAAAGTTTTAATTGCCCTAGTAGCCCTGTCTACTATTTTAGTTTCGTGTAACGGAGAAAAGAAAGAAAAAGTAGTTGTAAGTGAAGAAGTAACAGTTGAAAAAACTGCCATTGTTACTAATGTAGATCTAACAACTTCTATGATGACCTGGAAAGGAACGAAACCTACTGGAGAACATAATGGGACAGTTGCCTTAAAGAGTGGTGGTTTGGTAGTTGAAAACGGTGTTTTAAAAGAAGGAGAGTTTGTGATAGACATGAGTACTATAAAAAACTTAGACATGGCTGGAAGTGCAGGAGCTGGAAAAATTGAAGCTCATTTAAAAAATGCAGATTTTTTTGATATAGCAGTGTACCCTACATCTACATTTGTGATTACTTCAGTATTAGAAGTTGAAGCAAATTTAGCAGTTACCGGAAACTTAACTATTAAAGACGTTACAAAGAGTATTACTATCCCTGCAAAGATTTCTTCTGAAGATGGAGTAACTACTTTTACAAGTGCTCTTTTTAATATAGACAGAGCAGATTTTAATGTAAAATACGGTTCTAAAAGATGGATTGAAGGATTAAAAGACAAGTTTATTGATGACTTAGTAGAAATGTCTTTTGTTGTAAAAACAATTAAATAACTAAATAAATAGATATGAAATTTTATAAAACAGACAGACCTACTTGTGGTTGTGGAAACACCTCAGATGCAGAAGGTTATTGTGATGGATCACATTCAACTAAATAAATAAAAAACCCAAGACAGTTGTTTTGGGTTTTTTCTTACAATTTAATTTCTGTAGTGTTTTTAACTTCTTCTATGCTAAAAGTACTATGTGTACTCCCAATATGCTTAATAGTAGTAAGCTTGGTAACCATAAATTCTCTATATTCTTTCATATCTGAGGTATGTATTTTTAAGATATAATCGTAATCACCGCTTACATGAAAACATTCAGAAACTTCAGCTAGCTTTAAGATCTCTTTTTCAAAATTAGACAAGAATTCTTTAGAATGCTGTAAGAGTTTTACATGGCAAAAAATAAGAAATGATTTGTTAATTTTTTCTTTGTCAATAATTGCAATGTATTTTTTAATAACCCCTTCTTTTTCTAATTTCTTAATTCGTTCATAGACCGCCGTTACAGATAAATTTAGCTGTAAAGAAAGTTGTTTGCTAGTTTGTTTGCTGTCGTTTTGAAGCAGGTTAATTAATTTTTTATCAGTACCATCTAATTTCATGAGAATGCTTTTTTTAATGCGCTGTCTTTTTTTTGTAAAATAGTTAGCCGAAAAATTATCTAAAAATTTCTTACAAAGTTTAAAAATAAAGATTTAAAATTTGTTTTTATAACATTTTAATGAAAAATAAACTGATATTATGTGTTATGATTGATAATATTTCTATTTATAGCTAAATTTGATAAAAATACACATACCATGAAATTTAACCCAGCAGACAACATTCAAGACCTTCAAAACTTTGGTGAATTTGGAGGCGTAAACCCATCTATTTCAGACTCTTCTACCTATACCTTTTTATCGGCAAAAACAATGGCTGATACTTTTGAAGGAAATACAGATGGCTGTCATTTATATTCACGTCATACCACCCCAAGTAATATGTTTTTAGGGGAAGCGTTGGCTGCCATGGAAGGAACAGAAACGGCCAATGTTTCAGCTTCTGGAATGGGAGCTATTACTCCAGTATTATTACAATTATGTGGTGCCGGAGATCATATTGTTTCTAGTAGAACTATTTATGGAGGCACCTATGCATTTTTAAAGAATTTTACACCTAGGTTAGCCATTCAAACTTCTTTTGTAGACATTACAAATTTAGAAGTAGTGGAGGCGGCAATCACTAAAAATACCAAGGTTTTGTATTGCGAATCTGTAAGTAATCCATTACTTGAGGTAGCAGATATTAAAGCATTAGCCGCATTGGCTAAAAAATACCATTTAAAATTAGTGGTAGACAATACATTTTCACCCTTGTCTATTTCTCCTATTCAATTAGGAGCAGATGTTGTGGTGCATAGTTTAACCAAATTTATTAATGGTTCTTCAGATGCTGTTGGAGGTGTTGTTTGTGGAACACAAGAATTTATAAACCAATTAAGAAGCGTTATAGACGGAGCTAGTATGTTATTAGGTTCTACTATGGATAGTTTACGTGCTTCATCGGTTTTAAAGAATTTAAGAACTTTACACATTCGTATGAAGCAGCATAGTTTTAATGCTGGTTATTTGGCAACAAAATTTGAAGCTGATGGGGTAAAAACAGTATATCCTGGTTTAGAATCGCATCCATCACATACATTATTTACCTCTATGATGAACTCAGAATATGGCTATGGAGGAATGCTTACCATAGACGCTGGTTCTTTAGAAAAAGCCAATTTACTTATGGAGGCTATGCAGCATAAAAATGTAGGATATTTAGCGGTGAGTTTAGGTTTTTATAAAACATTATTTTCTGCTCCAGGGTCATCTACTTCTTCAGAAATTCCAGAAGAAGAACAAGAAGAAATGGGCTTATCCGATGGTTTAATTCGTTTTTCTATTGGTTTAGACAACAACATTGAAAGAACCTATCAAATTATGAAAGAATGCATGTTGGAAGTAGGAGTGTTTGCTGGAGTAAAATCGTAGCTGTCTTAAAAATCTCTGAAAGCTCTTTTAAACATGTCAGCAACAAAATCTTGTGCATTTTGGTCTTTAAAGCGTTCTTCTGAGAGGTTTTTAGTATTCCATCTATTTCCTTCTTTTACCAATCTAAAACTAAATAGAGAAGAATTAGGATCGTTCTGATCTAATAATGGATAGCGTAAATCTTTGTAAATAATTTGATCACTCGTTTTAGAAACCGCTAAGGCATAAAAATCTTTGCTAAACCATCGTAATGTTTTTATATCTGGATGATCTACATTTAGTAGTGTGTGATTTTTAGGAATACTAATAAAGGTAGGAGAGGTGTTTTTTTTATCAAAAATAGAATAAAAAGTTACCTGGTAATTAATGTCAGTTTCTGCAACTGCATACCACAATGCATTATTAAGAAGCGTGGGTTGAGCACTAAACCTTTGGTAGTTAATGTTTGCTTCTTTAAAAGATGTTTTAAATACACTGTCTACATACAATTTATTACCAATGGTAAAAAATAGATAAGCGGAACTCATATAAAGACCCGCTTTTGTCCATTTTCTTCGTGTTGGGTTTTTCCGATTAAAAAACATAGCAACAATCATACATACTAGAAAGGGAAGTGTATATAGTGGATCTGCTACAGAAATGTTGTTAAAAGCAACTCTATAGTCCGAGAAGGGCAAGAATAATTGAGTTCCGTAAGGTGTAAAGCTATCTAAAATTGGATGTGTGAAAATTGATAAAAAAAACAATAAGACCCAGTCTTTCATATTGGTAGATCCTTTTCGTAATGCTCCATAATCATAAGCTTTTGAGCTTATAAAACCAAAGATGAAAGCTCCCAAAACTGCAAAAAGTATTGAATGCATAAACCCTCTGTGAAAAGCCAAGCTGTCTATCTCATTAGAATAATACAAACTTCCAATAATTACATCTAAATCTGGTATGGTACCTCCAATGGCTCCAAAGAGTATTGCTTTATTTCCTATTTTTTTTCCTAAGGCAATTTCACCACAGGCAGCCCCTAAAACAATTTGAGTAATTGAATCCATGAGTGCAAATGTAACCAACTCTTTTCATTTGCATAGCTTCTTCTAAAATCGTAACATTACAAAACAAAAATTGAGACGATGCAAGACCAAGAAAACCTTTCTGAGATAAAAATACAAGATCAAAAAATAATGGAGAATAGTGAGCTTTCTATTTTAGAAGCAATTATTCCTATCATCATTTTAGTAGGGATGTTGGCCTACAATGTTTTTATTTTTGGTGATGACTCATTAAGTGGAACAAATCAATTTATATTATTAATGGGAGGAGCTGTTGCCGCAATTATAGGTTTTAGAAATAAGGTTTCCTTTTCAAGAATGATGGATGAGGTTGCTGAGAATGTAAAATCAACATCAAGTGCACTATTTATTTTATTGATGGTTGGGGCTTTGGCTGGTACATGGTTGGTTAGTGGTATTATTCCTACCATGATTTATTATGGTTTACAAATTTTAAACCCCACAATATTTTTACCCGCATGTTTAATTATTTGCGCGGTTATTTCTGTTGCTACCGGAAGCTCTTGGACCACTTCAGCCACCGTAGGAATTGCATTAATAGGAATTGCAGGAGCTTTAGATATTTCTCTAGGGATGACAGCAGGAGCAGTTCTATCTGGTGCTTATTTTGGAGATAAAATGTCTCCAATGTCTGATACAACAAACTTAGCGCCAGCCATGGCAGGAACAGATTTGTTTACGCACATAAAATATATGGCATATACCACAGTTCCTACATTTATAGTTACTTTAATTATTTTTATAATTATAGGACTCACACTAAATGTTAATGGTGATGCAGATACTTCTGTAATGCTAGGAGATATAGATAAGGCTTTTAATATTAGCCCTTGGTTATTTTTAGTACCAGTTATAGTAATTGTTCTTATCATAAAAAAAACACCACCTTTAATAGCCTTACTTGCTGGAACTCTTCTAGCGGCAATTTTTGCATTATTTTTTCAACCACAAATTATTATGAATATTGCTGGTGCAACTGAGTTAACTTTTAATTCAGCCTATAAAGGTTTAATGACCGCTATAACCGTTGATACTGCTATTGCAACAGACAATGAAATTTTAGCAGATTTATTTACCTCTGGAGGTATGGCAAAAATGATGGGAACCATCTGGCTTATTTTATGTGCTATGGTTTTTGGAGGAATTATGGATGCAATTGGCGCCTTAGCCAAGATTAGTAGTTTTATGCTACAGCTTTTTGATTCTGTTTTTGGGTTGTTTGCCAGTACAGTATTTACATGTATTGGATTAAATTTTACAGCATCAGATCAATACTTAGCCATAGTTGTACCGGGTAAAATGTATTCAAAAGCTTTTAAAGAAAAAGGCTTGGCTCCCGAAAACTTAAGCAGAACCTTAGAAGATTCTGGAACCGTTACTTCTGTATTAATTCCATGGAATACCTGTGGAGCTTATCATTCAGGTGTTTTAGGTGTAAGTGTTGGAGAGTACTTTGTCTATGCAATTTTTAACTGGTTATCTCCATTTACAACCTTATTATTTGCTGCGTTTAGGATAAAAATAAGACAGTTAGCTAGCAAATAAGAATTTAGATAAACCAATTCCAGACAAGTCCAAAACGAATCGTAAAATCTCTATATGGGTAATTTGGTGCAGAGAAATAGTTTCTGTTTCCAAGATCTGATAGCGCGTTGTCTATTCTAAAATAAAGTCGAGTTCTTCTTATTTGTGCGTTAAAAAAGATATCTACAGAAGGAAACCCAATTTCTTCAGAATTTTGAAGTGTAAACTCTGCCAATAACGGATTGTATGCGTTGGCTTTGTAGGCTGTAAAATAGTTAAAAGTAGCTCCAATTTGAACCTGCATAGGCTTTCCTTTAAACCAATAATCTGAATAGTACAAGGTATTTCTAGTGATGAGTTCTGGTACTCTAAAAACAGCAGAGCCTCCACTCACATTTTGGTACATGATGGTATTGTCTAAGGCAAATTTTTTGTAGCTAAATTCTCTAAAAGCCTTTACTTTTAAATAAGTAACATTTTCTGAGTATTGTTGTGGTTTGTTATCTTCTCCAAAATAGGTGTAATTTTCAATATTAGTTAAATTTACAGCTGCGTTCAGCCATTTAGAACTTATCTGAAAACCTAAGTTTTGAGTTCTTATATTGTCAAAATTATTTTCCCAATTGTACCCATCATAAGAGCTCTGATGAAGTAAATAATTAAAGTTTGGAGATGCCGAGTTTAATAAAATACTTGCCTTTAGGTCAAACAAACTATCTTTTTTATAAGACAGGTTGCCTTGAAGGTTTGTGCCTGCTAATCTTGCAGAACCAGGTGTTATTTCACCCGTTGCATCTAGTTGAAATTTATTAATTTTTGCTTTCCAGTCTGCTCCAAAAGAAGCAGCACTCCCTTTGAGTTTTCTTTTGGTGATCCCACTTGTTTGATTTATTATTTTGTCATAGCCATAAGAATAGTTCATGATGCTAGACTTTACTCTAAAAGTTCCTAAGACATATTTAGAATTAAATTCTAAAAAGAATTGATTTTTGAAGAATGCGTTTTTAACTCCATCTCTAATAGTTCCAGAAAAATTAGTAGTTCCTATAAAGCTGGTAGGTGAGCCCTGTCTAAATTCATATGCTTCACGACTACTTTCTAACACATGGCCAATCTTTAAGTTGGTAAAGTCTTTTTGATTGGCAGAATCTTTAGAAGAAAGGAGCTGATACTTTTGCTCTAAATAGACCCGAGAAGCTTCTAAGAAGTTTTCTGTATCCTCTAAATTTACATCTAGCCTAGCTCTGTCTGAAAAATTAGGATCATCATCTATAAAAGCACGTAAAGCTTCAGGTGTAAGCCCACCACTTTCTTCATGTAAGATGTCTTGGGTTGCTATATGACCTCTAATTTTGTACTGCCCTTTTTTAGTTTCGTAATGAAATGTTGTTCTAAAATTACCCTGGCTTACCAAAGCAGCTCTATATTTTCCTAAAGATCGTAGACCTGTATATGCAATAGAAACGTTAAGTCTTTTGGAGAAATTTAATGTAAAAAAAGAATCTAAAAATCTACCTTGTTCTAGTGTAGTTAGAAACATAATTTCTGAAGTAGTTGTTGGAACTTCATAATAATTAATGTCTTCAACTGTATTAAAAGAAAATTGCTTTGCAGTAAAGCCAATATTGGGAACCGTATTTATTTTTTCAAAATCATAAGTTAATCTGTTAAAAGTCTGACCAATATTATGAAAAGGGAGCAAGCCAAAGTTGTCTTTTCGCAAAAAATTAAATTTGTAGTGTTTTTTAATATTTAGAGTAGTGTCTATGTAGGTAGTGTCTTTTAGGAACGAAAAAACCTTGTAATCTGTGTACGTTGTTTTAGCACTTAAATTAATTTTTTTTGTTGCACTATTATCTTGAACAATGCTATCATTAAATACAAAATTACCTTTCTCCTTCATTTTTCTTTCCTTACTAAAGGGTATGTCTTTTTGGCCATACATATAGGTGGTTGAAAGACACATTAAAAAAATGAAGTAACTAATTCTTTTCATTAAAAAATATTGTGTAAACAAAAGTAAACTTTTAAATGGAATAGAATTCAAATAATTATCTTCAAAAAATGTTAATTTGCAGCATGTTAAAAAATAATTACAGCGGACATCAATTAGAGGCAGGAACAGACGAAGCAGGCAGAGGATGTCTTTCTGGCCCTGTTGTTGCTGCTGCTGTTATATTACCACCTGACTTTTACCACGAATTATTAAATGACTCTAAGCAGCTTTCTAAGGCTAAAAGGAACATCTTAAGACCTATTATAGAAAAAGAAGCCTTGGCATTTGGGGTGTCTTTTATAAATCATACAGAAGTAGATCAATTAAATGTTTTACAAGCATCAATAACAGGCATGCAACGTTCTATTTCGGCCATGTCTATAATTCCTGAATATATTATTGTAGATGGTAACAGATTTAAACCCTATAAAGATATTCCTTACAAAACCATTGTAAAGGGAGATGCCAAATTTATGAGTATTGCTGCAGCGTCTGTATTAGCAAAAACATATAGAGATGATTTTATGGAAAAAATACATACAGAATTTCCAGAATATAATTGGAGAAAAAACAAAGGATACCCAACACAAGAACACAGAAGAGCAATTCAGGAATTTGGAATTACAAAGTATCATAGAAAAACATTTAAACTGCTACCAACTCAATTAAAGTTAGATATCTGATTCAAATGCTTCAACTTCAAAAAGAGCTTTAAAATGAACAAGTATTTTCTTTTTTACTTCATTCAATTCAATTTTTTTACCTAGCTCAACCTCTAAAGAAGTGACTGCTTTTCCTCTAATACCACAGGGTATAATATGATCAAAATAGCCAAGATTGGTACTTACATTTAAGGCAAAGCCATGCATGGTAACCCAGCGGCTACTTCTAATTCCCATGGCACAAATTTTTCTAGCAAATGGAGTTCCTGCATCTATCCAAACGCCTGTTTCTCCTTTACTTCTTTCTCCTTTAATACCGTATTCAGCCAGTGTTTTAATAATTACTTCTTCTAAAAGACGTAAATATTTATGAATATCTGTAAAAAAATTCTCAAGATCTAAAATAGGATAGCCTACTATTTGACCAGGACCATGATAGGTAATATCTCCACCTCTGTTTATTTTATAATAAGTGGCCTCTTTCTCTTTTAATTGCTGTTCATTTATTAAAAGATTGCTAAGATCTCCACTTTTACCCAAGGTATATACATGTGGGTGCTCCACTAAAAGAAAATAATTTTTAGTAGGGTTATTCGTGTTTTCTTTTCTGTTTTGTCTTTTTACAGCAATGATGCTATCTAACAAAGAAGTTTGGTATTCCCAGATGTCTTTATAGTCTTTAAAACCTACGTCTTTTAACTGTACTTTTTTGTTTGTTTTCATTCCTTGTAAAGATAAATATTTAATTACCTTTAGCGCCATTCACTATAATTTTAATTATAATACAAAATCCAATTAATTATGAGAAAAATGATTCTACGTATTATTTTATGTTTAGTAACAACTTTAAGTTTTTCTCAATCAAAGAACTGGAAATTTGTAGATATTAAAAAAAGTAATTTTTCTAAAGAAACATTAAAATTCAGAAAATCTATTCCAACTAATTTTAAAGTGTATGAATTAGATTTTCAAAAATTTAAAAATGAAATCTTAGTAGCTAAGATAAATGAATCAACTATTATTGAACTCCCTACTTTAGATGGTATCAAACGATTTTCCTTCAAGGAAGCCTCTTCTTTATCAAAAGGCTTAGCACTTAAATTCCCTATAATTAAATCGTATGTCGCACAAGGAATAGATGATCCTTCTGCAACTGCAAGATTTAGTTTTGGAACAGACGGTTTTCATGGGGTTATCTTTTACACAGATAAACCTTCTTTCTATATAGATCCATACACTAAAAACTACAATTCTTACATATCTTACAGCAGGTCAAGTCTGCCACAAAGAGATCATGATTTTAGCTGTGAAGTAGATGAGCAATTAGATGCTAAAGAAATGGTTGTTAGTTCTCAAAGAAATGCAGATGATGGGCTTTTAAGAATCTTTCGTTTGGCTCTAGTCTGTTCAGGTGAATATGCGCAATTTCATTTAAATGACCAAGGTATTGCTAGCGACGCATCAGATGCAGATAAAAAAGCAGCTGTGCTATCAGCCATGAATACTTCCATGACAAGAATCAATGGAGTTTACGAAAGAGATTTAGGAGTAAGAATGGAAATTGTAGATAATAACGATCAGGTTATTTTTTTAGATGCCGCCACAGATGGAATTACTGATGGAAATGCTGGTACTATGATTGGTCAAGTTCAAAATATCTGTGATACTACAATTGGTACTGCTAATTATGATATTGGTCATATTTTTAGTACTGGAGGTTCTGGACTTGCAGGTTTGGGTGTGGTATGTGTTTCAGGAAATAAAGCAAGAGGAGTCACCGGCATTGGAACTCCAATGGGTGATCCTTATGATATTGATTATGTATCCCATGAAATGGGGCATCAGTTTGGAGCAAATCATACTCAAAATAATCCCTGTAATAGAAATAATTCAACTGCAGTAGAGCCAGGTAGTGCCTCTACAATTATGGGTTATGCAGGAATTTGTGCTCCCAATGTACAAAACAACAGTGATGATCACTTTCATTCTGTAAGTATTACTGAAATGTGGAATAAAATTCAGACTAGTGCTAGTTGTGCGGTAACTATCTCCACGGGTAATAGTGCACCCGTTATAGTTGAAAGCGAAGATTATTCAATCCCAAAATCAACTCCGTTTGTATTACGAGGGAACGCTTCAGATGTAAATTCAAATAATGTATTAAGTTATAACTGGGAGCAAACAGATACAGAAGTAGCTTCTATGCCACCAACTTCAACTAGTACTTCTGGTCCTGCTTTTAGATCTAATTCATCAATAAGTTCACCCAACAGATATATGCCTGCATTACCAACGGTAATAGCAGGAAGTACCTCTAGTACTTGGGAAGTTGTTCCATCGGTTGCTAGAGAGATGAATTTTTCATTAGTGGTCAGAGATAATGCTACAGGAGGTGGAAACAGTGCAAGAGATGATATGAAGGTAACAACAGTAGACATTACTCCATTTACTGTTGACGGACCATCTACAAATGTAGAGTGGCTTGTAGGATCTAATCAAACACTTAATTGGGTGGTGGGTGCTACAGATCAAGCGCCAGTTAATACTCAAAATGTAACTATTTTGTTGTCAACAGATGGAGGTGTTACTTTTCCAATTACACTAGCTGCAAACACCCCAAATGATGGGTCAGAAGCTTTTGTAGTTCCTAACAACACAACTAGTTCAGCTAGAATTATGATTGTGGCTGTAGATAATATTTTTTATAACGTAAATTCTACAAACTTTACAATTAGCTCTTCTGATCCAACCTTTATTGCAACCAATACAACAGGTGCTGTAGATGTATGTTCTACTGGAGCTACTTCAGCTTCCTATGCTATTGCATTAGATTTTATAAATGGTTTTTCTGAAAATGTTAGTTTTTCAACTACCGGTGAACCAGTAGGTTCAACTGTTAATTTTAGCCCAACAACTATAAATTCTGATGGTACTGTAACCATGACTATTAGTAACTTAAATGGAGTAGCTGTAGATTCATATACGATAGAAATAATTGCTACTTCAAATTCTATCATAAGAAATATAAATGCAACTTTAAATATTTTAAATGCAACTTTTGAAACTTTGAATTTAACATCGCCAAGTAATAGTGGTACTGGAGTAGCTTTATCACCTACTTTTAGATGGGATGAAATTTCAAATGCAAGTTCTTATGATATAGAAATTGCTACTGACTCTGGGTTTAGTTCAATTTTAGTAAATGAAAATGTAATAACAAATTCTTATACTGAAGCCTCTTTAGATCAATCGACTACTTATTACTGGAGAGTAAAAGCTAAAAATAGTTGTGGAGATGGAAATTTTTCATCAATAAGTTCTTTTACAACACAAAATTGTTCTGTGTGTGTATCTACTGGAAATACTTCTTTCGAAACAAGTACAACAAGAGTGGTTTTTAATACTATTGATAATTCTTCTGGTAAGCCAGGACCCTATAGTGATTATACAGATATTAGTACAGGTGTAAAAGCAGATGAAATTCATGATTTAACAGTTCAAGTTAATACTGATGGAGACTATACAGTTCATACTTTGGTCTGGATAGATTGGAATCAAGATTGTGATTTTGATGATGCCAATGAAGAATATGATTTGGGAACTGCTAACAATCAAGTTAATGGAGTAACTACATTAAGTCCATTGTCTATCACAATACCATCAGATGCTCTGTTAGGTTCTACAACCATGAGAGTTTCTACAAGGTACAGTTCAGACCCAACTTCTTGTATGACTGATCAAGATGCTGAGGTTGAAGATTATACTGTAGAGGTTTTAGATGCAACAGCTTCTATTAAAGACGTTTCTTTTGAAGGTTTTAATTTATACCCAAACCCGTCTAATGGAAATTTCAACTTACAATTTGAAACAGCATCAACAGCAACGGTAAAACTTCAATTATTTGATCTTACTGGTAGATTGGTAAGAGAGATGCAGTTTTCTAATGTTGCAGCAAGATTTTCTGAAAGTATTTCATTTAAAAATACTGCCAAAGGATTGTATCTATTAAAAATTAAAAACGGAAGTAAACAAACTACAAGAAAATTAGTGATAGAATAAGATTTCAGAATTCTGTATGCTTATAAAAATAAAAGAAGCTGTCTGAAAAGACAGCTTTTTTATTGAACTAACATTAAATAGACGATGTTATAACATTAAATAAATTACTTTTGTTATATGTCTATAGAAGTACAAGCTGTTTCAAAATCTTACGGAACTCAATTAGCGTTAAAAGAAATAAGTTTCTCTGCTAAAAAAGGAGAAATTATTGGGTTTTTAGGGCCAAATGGTGCTGGAAAATCTACCATGATGAAGATTTTAACAGGCTATATTTCACCAAGTAAAGGAACTGTTTTTGTGTCTGGAATTAATGTGTTAACAAACCCAATAGAGGCAAAGGCTACCATAGGATATCTTCCAGAACAAAACCCCTTGTACCAAGAGATGTACGTAAAGGAATATTTACAGTTTCAAGCAGCTATTTTTAAGGTTTCAAAAGAAACGATTGCTACAGTTATTAAAACCGTGGGGCTTACGCCAGAAGTTCATAAGAAAATAGGCCAGCTTTCAAAAGGATACCAACAACGGGTTGGTATTGCAGCAGCTATTTTACACAATCCAGATGTGTTAGTCTTAGATGAACCAACCACAGGATTAGATCCAAACCAACTCCAAGAAATAAGAACTTTAATTAAAGACTTAGGAAAAGAGAAAACAATTTTATTTTCTACTCATATTATGCAAGAAGTAGAGGCTGTTTGCGATAGAGTCATTATTATTAAAAAAGGAGAATTGCTTCTAGATGCATCTATGAAAGATCTCAAACAAAGCAATGAACAAATTATAGAAGTTACGTTTGATTATAAGCTCGAAGAGCAGTTTATTCAAAAGCTTCCAAATTTAAAAACCTATAAAAATAACTTTGATAATACCTGGTATCTAAGTTTTCAATCTTCAGAAGACATGAGGCCTGTTATTTTTGATTTTGCACAAGAAAATGGTTTAAAAATCTTAGAATTAAGTTCAAAAAACCAACGTTTAGAAACTCTTTTTACCGAGCTAACAGCTTAATTTAATTTAAAATTAACATGTTGGTCTTCAAGTATTTTTAAGAGCTCACCACTAATTTTTATTTTGGTATTTCTGCTAGGAACATCTAATTCTATTTCTTCTGCCACATCATAGATCACAAACCGTAATGATTGCTTTCCTTCATGTGCTTTAAATAAGGTATCAAAATTTTGTATAGATTTTTCATGCACCTCTTCAATAGGTATTTTTATGGTTACTTTTTTGCATAAATCATCCATGACATCATGTAGCAATTTAAACTCTGTAAATTTTAATCTTGCATCACCTTCTACACCCTCTTTATTTACCCATCCTTTTTGAATGGTAGTTCTTACAAATAAGAAAGAATTAGGAACAAAAAAGTGCTTAAACTTTAAGTAATCTTCTCCAAAAATCCGAAACTCAAAACTGTCTAAGTAATCTTCAATAAAGAAAGATGCCCATCCTTTTCCGGCTTTTGATACTCGGTGCTGAACTTCTGTAATAATCCCTGCAAAAACTAAATTAGCGCCCACATATTTTTGTAAATCTCCTTTAAAGTGAGCAACACTTGCATTGCAAAACTTTAGTTCATTTTTAAAATCATCTAGAGGGTGAGCAGAAATATAAATACCTACCACTTCTTTTTCTTTGGCAAGCTCTTCCATATTTCCCCAAACGTCACATTCAGGAATTTCTGGCTCTGGAAATTGAACATCAGAAGCTTCACCAAATAACGATACCTGAGCTGAGTTTAAATTTTCTTGGTATTTATTTCCATATCGAATAGCTTTCTCTATAAAAGTTTGTCCTTTTTCATCTTCAGCAAAATATTGAGCTCTGTGTGTACTAGAAAAAGAATCAAAACCACCAGCTAAAATTAAACCATCAAAGGCTTTTTTATTGGCAGCACGTAAATCTACTCTTTTGGTTACATCAAAAATTGATGTAAAATGTCCGTTTTCTTTTCGCTCTTTAATAATTGCTTTTACAGCAGAACTACCCACACCTTTAATAGCTCCCATTCCAAAACGAACAGCTCCTTGATTATTTACAGAAAATTTTAGATAAGATTCGTTTACATCTGGTCCTAAAACTTCTAAGCCCATAGATTTACATTCTTCCATAAAAAATGAAACAGACTTAATATCATTCATGTTATTAGACAATACAGAAGCCATATATTCTGCAGGGTAGTGAGCTTTTAAATAGGCTGTTTGGTAGGCAATCCACGCATAACAGGTAGAGTGAGATTTATTAAAAGCATACGATGCAAAAGCTTCCCAATCTTTCCATATTTTTTCTAGTTTCTCTGCCTCATGACCTTTTTCTCCTGCTTGTTCTATAAACTTAGGCTTCATTTTAGCTAAGACTGCTGCCTGTTTTTTCCCCATTGCTTTTCTAAGAACATCAGCTTCACCTTTGGTGAAATTAGCAAGTTTTTGAGAGAGCAACATTACCTGTTCTTGGTATACTGTAATACCATAGGTTTCAGCTAAATATTCTTCCATAGCTGGTAAGTCATACTCAATATCTTCCTTTCCGTGCTTTCTATTAATAAAGGAAGGAATATATTCCATAGGACCAGGTCTATACAAGGCATTCATGGCAATTAAATCTCCAAAAACAGTTGGTTTTAAAGAGCGCATGTGTTTTTGCATTCCTGGCGATTCGTATTGAAAAATTCCAATGGTTTCTCCACGTTGAAATAATTCGTATGTTTTTACATCATCTAACGGAAACGTTTCAGGATCTAATAGAACTCCATGGCGCGCTTTTACAATTTTTACAGTATCTTTTATTAAGGTTAGGGTCTTTAATCCTAAGAAATCCATTTTTAATAACCCTGCACTTTCCACTACAGAATTGTCAAACTGAGTTACATACATATCAGAGTCCTTTGCTAAAGCAACAGGTACAAAGTTGGTAATATCTGAGGGTGTAATAATTACCCCACATGCATGAGTTCCTGTGTTTCTAACAGAACCTTCTAGAATAGTTGCTTTGTTAATGGTTTCTGATTCTATCCCATTTCCTTCAGACATGACTCTTAACTCATTAACCATGTCTTTTTCTTCAGAACGTAATGCAGCAATTTTCCCTTTGCTTTTATCGTCTGTTCCAAAAATATCTTTTAGTTTAATATTTGGTATTAATTTGGCAATTCTATCTGCCTCAAATAAAGGTAAATCTAGTACTCTAGCGGTATCTCTAATAGACGATTTAGCGGCCATTGTTCCGTAGGTAATAATTTGAGCAACCTGATTGGCACCATATTTATTAATTACATAATCTATCACTCTACCTCTTCCTTCATCATCAAAATCTATATCAATATCTGGCATAGATACACGCTCTGGATTTAGAAAACGCTCAAAAAGTAAATCGTATTTAATCGGGTCAATATTGGTAATCCAAAGGCAATAAGCCACTACAGAACCAGCTGCAGAACCACGCCCAGGACCAACAGAAACATCCATTTTTCTGGCCTCTCTTATAAAATCCTCTACAATCAAGAAATACCCTGGATATCCTGTATTTTCAATAACTCCTAATTCAAAATCTAAACGTTCTTTAATAGCTTCTGTAATCTCTCCATAGCGTTTTTTCGCTCCAATAAAAGTAAGATGCTTTAGGTAATCATTTTCACCTCTTTTTCCACCATCATCTTCATCTTCTTTGGCTTGAAATTCATTAGGAATATCAAAAGCAGGCAATAATACATCACGAGCCAATGAAAACACCTCTATTTTATCTACAATTTCCTGAATATTACTAATGGCTTTAGGAATATCTGCAAACAATAATTTCATTTCTTCCGTAGATTTGAAATAGTATTCATCATTAGGTAAGCCATATCTGTAGCCTCTTCCTTTTCCTTTAGGAGTTGCCTGTTTTTCACCTTCTTTTACACAGAGTAAAATATCATGGGCATTGGCATCTTCTTTGTTGAGGTAAAATATGTTATTGGTTGCAACAACTTTAACAGCGTGTTTTTCGGCAAACTTTAAGAGCGTTTCATTTACAATGCGCTCATCTTCTTGGTTATGTCGCATTAGTTCAATGTAGAAATCATCGGCAAACTGTTCTTTCCACCAAATTAGGGCATCTTCTGCCTGTTTTTCTCCAACATTTAATATTTTACTAGGTACTTCACCGTAGGTGTTTCCTGTTAATACAATGATGTCTTCTTTGTATTGCTCAATAACTTTACGGTCTATTCTTGGCACATAATAGAATCCATTAACAAAAGCAATGGAAGACATTTTTGCAAGGTTGTGATACCCTTTTTTGGTTTTAGCCAGCAAAACAATTTGATAGCCATTGTCTTTTCTTTTCTTATCTAAGTGGTCTTCACAAACATTAAACTCACATCCTAAAATAGGTTTTAGAATGGTTTCTTCTGCAGCTTCGCCATTTTCTTCTGAGATCTCATTTTTGGCAAATGCTTGTTTGTTATGTTTTAAAATAGCGCTCACAAAATGAAAAGAAGCCATCATGTTTCCTGTATCTGTTAAAGCAATAGCAGACATATTGTCTTTGGCTGCTGCTTTTACAATATTTCCAATTTGAATGGTAGATTGTAATACAGAAAATTGTGTATGATTATGTAAATGAGCAAACTTAACGTTTTCTAATTCAGACAATCCGGCTGAGGTAGTAGTGGTTGTTTTGGTTTCTTTTAGAGACGCAAGGCGCTTTCTAATTTTTTCACTTTCTTTTTTAAGATTGATGTGTTTTAAACCAATAACCTGAATAGGTTTGGGATTGGCTTCCGAAAAATTCTGAAAATATGATTCATCAACATCTAATTTCTCTTTAGAGAATTCTCGCAAACGAATTAATTCTAAGAAACATCTTGTGGTTGCTTCAACATCTGCAGTAGCATTGTGAGCATCTCCAAAACCTACACCAAATAAATGCTTGTGTAATTCTGTTAAGGTGGGTAGTTTAAATTTTCCGCCACGACCTCCAGGTATTTGACACAATTGTGCAGTATGTTCTGTACAGGTGTCTAAAATAGGGAGTGTTGTTAAGTTACTTGCAACCCCCAATCTATGAAATTCACAGCCCATAATATTAAGGTCGAAGTTTAAATTCTGACCTACAATAAAAGTTGTTTTTTGTAAAACTTCATTAAATAGTTGTAGTCCTTCTTGCAATGAAATTCCTTGTTCTTGAGCTAATTCTGTAGAAATTCCGTGAATACGTTCTGCATCATACGGAATATTAAAACCGTCTGGTTGAAGAAGAAAATCATGGTGTTCTATGATGTTTCCCATATTGTCATGCAACTGCCATGCAATTTGAACGCATCTTGGCCAGTTGTTTGTATCGGTCATAGGAGCGTTCCAACTCTTTGGCAACCCAGTGGTTTCCGTATCAAAAATTAAGTACATAGTTGCGGATTTCTTGTATAGAAATTAGTAGTATAAAAGTACTAAAAAGAGCCGGGAAAATACGCGAAGAGTTATTCGGTTTTATTAACAATTAAGACTTGTTAATAAAGTCAATAGTTTTCTTTAAAACAATGCTAAAATCTTCAGGTAATTTATCTTCAAGCCAGGGTTGTGAGGCTCCAAAAACATGATTGGCTTTTGGGAGTAACATTAATTCACTAGCCGAATTCCATTGATGTAAATTTTTTGCATGTATTACTGGAACTGCAAGATCTCCCTCTCCATGAAATATTAGCTGCGGAATACTTAGTTGTTTTACTGCTTTCTTAACATCTAAACGTTCTTTGTTTTTACTATAATTATGGTAAAATTGTATATAATGAGGCATTTTTTGTTTGGTTCTCCCATTAACTATATACAAGACGCCGTCTTTTTTCCATTGTTCTAATTCAGCTCCTTGTTCAAACATAGATCTATTAAGATCGCAGACAGCAGCCCAGGTAATGAGTTTTTTAATTCTTGCATCTTCCGAAGCTTTTAAGATAGCAATAGCACCACCTCTAGAGTGCCCAATTAAGATGATATTATTAATATCTATCTCATCTTTAAATTCTTCAGCAGTACTAACCCAGTTAATGACGCTTTCTAAGTCATCTAACTCTATCATATAATTATTGTTTCCAAAGGCTTCTAAGTCTGGAAAATCTATAGGTTGTTCTGGCGTGCCCCCATTATGAGAAAAGTTAAATTTTAAGAGAGCAATACCTGCTTCTAAAAAGCTAGAAGACATAAGATCAAAAGCACCCCAATCTTTGTATCCTTTATATCCATGACAAAAAATAACAAGCGGTTTTCTTGTGTTTGTTTTATGATAATACAAATCAGAAACTATGGGTTTACCATGCGTTCCTTTAATAAGACTGTTTTTTATACACTTCATAATGAAAGACTAAAATTAATGAAAGTTTCCTATTTTAATATAATTCATGTAACAAATATGTATTTTAGTTGTCTAATTAATTACTAAACTTATAAAAATATAAAGATGAAAAAAATTCTATTATTTGTTGTTGCCATTGCTACTAGTATTTCTGTAAATGCTCAAACTGCCGACGAAATCATAGCAAATTATTTTGAGAACATTGGTGGCTTAGAAAAATTAAAGAAAGTTAAAGGTGTTAAAATGACTGCTAAAATAAATCAACAAGGGATGGAAATTCCACTAGAGATCATTCAAATGAGTGACGGAAAGCAAATGACAGTTATTAATTTTCAAGGAAAAGAGATGAAGCAAGGAGTTTTTGATGGAGAAACTTTGTGGGGTCACAATTTTATGACAATGAAAGCCGAAAAGAGTGATGAAGAAACCACGGAAAACATGAAGCTAGATATGAATGATTTTCCAGATTCTTTTATAGACTATAAAGAAAAAGGATATGCAATAGAACTTTTAGGAAAAGAAACTATTGATGGTGCAGAAACGTTTAAAATAAAATTAACAAAAGAGCCTATTACTATTGATGGTATAAAAGAAGAAAATATTACTTTTTACTTTTTTGATACTGAAAATTTTGTTCCTATTGCAGTACAAAGTGAAATTAAATCAGGACCTGCAAAAGGGATGATGTCTGAAGCTACTATGAGTGATTACGATGAAGTTGATGGACTATACTTTCCTTTTTCAATGACACAGGGTGTAAAAGGACAGCCTGGTGCTCCAATTTCAATTAGTAAGATTGAGTTAAACCCAACAGTAGATGAGAAAGAGTTTGCTTTTCCTGAAGAAATTGTTGAAAAAGAGTAACTCAATTCATTAATTAAAAAATTTTGTTATCATGAAAAAACTTATATCAATAGCTTTTCTATTGGCGCTATTTTCTTCCATAAATATAGAAGCGCAAAAAAAAGCACCTATCAAAGCAAAACAATTATTTGGTGATATTTCTGCACGGCAAATTGGACCTGCCTTAATGAGTGGTAGAATTAACGACTTAGAGAATCACCCAACAAATAATAGAATTATTTACGCAGGTACTGCTGGAGGTGGTGTTTGGAAATCAAATGATGGAGGGACAACATTTAATCCAATTTTTGATGAGTATTGTCAATCCATTGGAGCTGTTGCTTTAGATCCTAATGATCCAGACAATACCATTTATGTTGGAACTGGTGAAACTTGGACACGAAATAGCATTTCTGTTGGTGATGGTATGTATAAATCTGTTGATGGTGGTTCTAACTGGACTAAGCTAGGTTTTGATTCATCTGAACATATTTCAAATATTATTGTGAATCCAACTAATTCTAAAGAGATTTATGTAGGAGTTTTGGGAGCTTTGTGGGGTGATAGTGAAGAAAGAGGTGTTTTTAAAACATTAGATGGAGGTATAACATGGGATAAAATACTTTACACCGATCAAACAACAGGTTGTGCAGATTTGACAATGGATCCTAATGATTCTAACATATTATATGCGTCTATGTGGGAATTTAGACGAACAGGTTGGTCTTTTCAATCAGGAGGTAAAAATAGTGCATTACACAAATCTATAGATGGAGGTAAAACTTGGAATAAAATCCATACAGGTTTTCCAGAAGGTGATTTGGGAAGGCTTGCAGTTGCTGTAGCTCCATCAGATTCTAACATCTTGTATACTGTTATAGAAGCAGAAAAAGCAGAAAGAAAAGGATTGTATAGAAGTGATGATGCAGGAGCTAATTGGAAACAATTAAACAATGACTTTGGAATTACGGTTCGTCCGTTTTATTTTTCAAGAATAGTTGTAGATCCTAAAAACCCTGATGTTGTAGTTAAAGGTGGTTTAAGTGGTTCAATATCTAGAGATGGAGGAAAAACATTTAAAGATCTTGGCAATATGCATAGTGATATTCATGATATTACTTTTGATATTCACAATTCTGATAGAATGTACGCAGGAACAGACGGTGGAGTCTACCGTTCTTGGAATGGAGGAACAACAATGGAAATTGTAGAAAACTTACCAATATCTCAGTTTTATCACATTAGTGTAGATAATGAGGAGCCCTATAATATATATGGAGGTTTACAAGACAATGGTTCTTGGTATGGTCCGTCTAGTTCTCCAGGAGGAATTAATGCTAGAGATTGGAATTCTGTTGGAGCAGGAGACGGTTTTAGAGTGTTAAAGCATCCAACAAAGAATATTATTTATTCAGAAATGCAAGGAGCAGAAAATGTTTGGAGGTCTGATGTAGCTAATAAAAGAGTAAAAACTATTCAGCCTTTGCCTCAAAAGGGATTTCCTAAATTAAGATTTAACTGGAATGCTCCAATGGCCGTTAGTACTCATCAGCCAGATCGTTTTTATATGGGAAGTCAGTTTGTTCATAAGTCTGAAGATATGGGAGATACATGGAAAATTATTTCACCAGATTTAACCACAAATGACCCAACGAAGCAACAACAAGAAAATTCTGGAGGATTGTCTATGGATAATTCTGGAGCAGAAAATCATACTACAATATTTACCATAGCAGAATCTACCTTAGATGAAAATGTTATTTGGGTTGGTACAGATGATGGAAATGTTCAGGTAACACAAGATGGAGGTAAAACATGGACCAATACATCTGGTAATATTATTGGTTTGCCAAAAAATACTTGGACTTATCATATAGAAGCAAGTGTTTTTGAAAAAGGAACAGCATATGCAGTTTTTGACGGTCATACAATGAATGACATGAAACCATATGCCTATAAAACTACAGACTTTGGAACAACCTGGAAGAATATAATTTCTGATGACGTTGTTGGGTTTGTAAGAAATATTCAAGAAGATTACAAGAACCCAAATTTATTATTTTTAGGAACAGAATTTGGATTGTATATAACTATAGATGGAGGTAGTACATGGCAAAAGTTTACCAACAACATGCCTTCTGTTGCTGTTCATTTTATTGATTTACAGAAAAAAACAAATGATTTAGTAATGGGTACACATGGAAGAGGTATTATCATTATTGATGATATTTCTCCCTTACGAGAATTAACTGATGAAGTACTAGAAAAAAAATTACATTTCTTTGAAAATAAGCCAACTGTTATTTATGAAGAAGGTAGTTTTGCAGGTAGTTTTGGAGCCGAAACACAGTTTGTTGGAGCCAATCCTAGCAGATCAGTTCAACTTAAATATTTTTTAAAAAAACGTCACACATTTGGGAAAATGACAATGGAAGTTCAAGATATGAACGGTAGCGTAATTTCTAGTTTAGGTCCTGGAAAATCTAAAGGAATTAATATTGTTAATTGGAATTATAGAATAAAACAACCCAAAGTAGCCAAAGGAAAGACGTTTAGTTTCGGAGGTTTTACTTCACCTTTGGTAGAGGCTGGTAAATACAAAGCAGTTCTTAAAAAAGGAAAAGATACTTATGAGCACAACTTTGAAGTAATATATGATCCAAAATCAACACTAAGTTCAGAAGATAGATCTTTTAAACATTCAACTACCATGAAAATGTATGATATGATGCAAGAATTAGCATACATGGTTTATGAGCTAGATGCAGTCTTAGTGAAGGCATCAGAGTTGAAGAAAAAGAAAATAGTGGCTTCTTTAAATACATTAAAAGAAACACTAGTTGTAACTACAGGTGATAATTATGTAGGCTCTTCAGAACCACAATTACGAGAAAAAATGTCTGAATTATATAGTAAAATTGCCAGTACTTACGATAAGCCATCCAATTCTGAATTAGAATATCTGAGTATTATTGAAGATCGTTTTAATAATTCAAAAAAATTGTATGCTAAGATTTTGAAAAAAGCAAAATTTAAAAAGGACATGAAATTTAAAACTTTTGAAGAATTTGTAAAGTAGTATTTAAAGCCCCACTAGGGGCTTTTTTAGTTCTAAATGTTACTTTTTAGGATATTGTATTTTTAGTTCCTAAATATTAAAAAACTTCGTACATTTGCGCCCACTTATCACGAGATGATAAGATTATTAATAATCAAGGTCGAGAACCTTTAAAAATTAAATGAATGTCAGTAAAAATTAGATTACAAAGACACGGTAAAAAAGGAAAGCCATTTTATTGGATCGTTGCAGCAGATGCAAGAGCTAAAAGAGATGGTCGTTACTTAGAAAAATTAGGAACTTATAATCCTAACACCAACCCAGCTACTGTTAATTTAGATATTGATGGTGCTGTAAAATGGTTGCAAGATGGAGCGCAACCAACAGATACTGCAAAAACAATTTTATCTTACAAAGGAGCCATGCTAAAAAATCATTTAGTTGGTGGTGTAAGAAAAGGTGCTTTAACTGAAGAGCAGGCTGAAGAGAAATTTCAAGCTTGGGTAGATCAAAAAGCAGGAAAAGTTGCTTCTAAAGAAGAAACCGTAGCAAAAGCTAAATTAGATGTAAAAGCAAAAGCATTAGAAGCAGAAAAAGCTGTTAATGAAGCTAGAGTTGCTGCAGCTATTGAAGAAGCTGTAGAAGAGGTTGCAGAAGCGGCTCCAGAAGCAGAAGTTGCTGAAGAGGTTGTTGCAGAAGTAGCTCCAGAAGCAGAAGTTGCTGAAGAGGTTGTTGCAGAAGCGGCTCCTGAGGCTACAGAAGAGAAAAAAGAAGACTCTGCTGAATAAGCAAAACTTTCAACGAGATGCGTAAAGAAGATTGTTTTTATTTAGGCAAAATCGTTAAAAAACACAGTTTTAAAGGTGAGGTTGTTATCAAATTAGATACAGACGAACCAGCACTGTATAGAGATATGGAATCAGTATTTGTCGACTTAGGAGGCAATCTGGTTCCATTTTTCATTAAAAAAAGTTCTTTGAGTAGAAGCACCATGTTGCGTGTTCATTTTGATGGGGTAAATACCGAGGAAGAGGCAGATTTTATTATGAAAGCCGGAATTTATCTTCCATTAGATTTATTACCCAAGTTACAAGGTGATCAATTCTATTTTCATGAAATTATTGGTTTTACTATAATTGATGCAGTTCACGGAGACGTTGGTGTGTTGGTGTATATTAATGACAAAGCTGCACAACCTATGTTTGAGATAGAGAAAGGTGATGTAGAGATTTTTATACCAATGATAGATGATTTTATTAAAAAGATAGACAGAAAAAACAAACAAGTACATGTAGAGACCCCTGAAGGGTTAATTGATTTGTATTTGAACTAGAGAGGTGGCCGAGTGGTCGAAGGCGCACGCCTGGAAAGTGTGTATACCTCTCAAGGGTATCGAGGGTTCGAATCCCTTCCTCTCTGCAAAAGAAAACCCGCAACGAAAGTTGCGGTTTTTTTGTTTCTCAACACGTCAAAAGCTTGCTTTTGAAAGTTTTGAGAAACAAAAAAACAACAAGCGGTTAGCTTGTGTAGGTTTTTATGCTTGCTCAAGATACCCTTTTGGGATCAACGAAGTTACTTTCTTCGTCTTTGCAATAAAAAAACCACAACAATTGTTGTGGTTTTTTTATTTTATAAAATGAGTGAGTGAATTAATTGATCATCACTTTTTTGGTAACGATTCTTTTTCCTGAATAGATTTTAAGAATATAAACTCCTATGTTTATTGAGCTAATATTAATATTAGTTGTTTTTTTCGCAACAATTAATTGCCCAATTGTATTGTAAAGTTCTACTTTATCAATGGGTTCATTGGTTCTAATATTTAAAACGTCAGAACTTGGGTTTGGATATACAGAAAACTTATTCGCAAAAACATCTTCAGTACTTGCCGTTGTATTTTGATATACTCTTACATAATCTATGACCATACTACTTTGAGAAAAATTTGGATCTATAGCACCACCATTTCCTCCCATGGCAATATTTAACAACAAGTATTGTTCTAGATAAAATGGCCAAGTATCATCATTTTTAACCGCCGGATTATAGGTATAGAAACCAACTCCATCAATTAAAAAAGTAATTTGGTCTGGAGACCAATTCATAGAATATACATGAAAGTTATTGGCAACATCAGCAAGTGTTTGAATAGAGGTGTTTACAGTTCCTCCATAGCTAGAAGGTGTGTGTATTGCAACACTTACCTGATTGGTGGGATGAAGACCATGTTCCATAATATCTAGTTCACCACAGGCAGGCCAACCAACAGTACCATACTGGTTGTCCCAATACCCACCATCTTCATTAATGTTTTTTCCAAGAGTCCAAATTGCAGGCCATGTACCGTCTCCAAAAGGTAGTTTAGCTCTAACATCTACACGACCGTAGGTAAATGCAAACTTAGAATTTAATCTGGCTGAAGTATATTGTTTGGTTTGCCCTTGATCTGTGAAACTTTCTTTGATGGCGGTAATATCTAAAAAACCGTTGTTAACAGAAGAGTTTTCTATACGGTTTGTATAATGTTGTACTTCTCCATTATACCAACTTCCACCCTGAGGTAATTGAGTTTGATGATGCCATTTTGCTGCATCTATTGCGCCATTTGTATCAAATTCATCAGCCCATACAAGATCTGTATATATGATATCTATTTCATTAGGGTCTGTAACTTCAGAGCCATCGTTAATAGTATCTATTAAATAGGTTCCTGAGGTATTTACTCCAAGATCTATGAAAATAGTGAGCCTATTATAAGTGCCAGTTGCATCTATAGATGTTCCGTTTGAAGTATAGGTAGCATTTGAAAAATCAAAGCTCAGAGCTGTCCAATTATTTTGGGAAGAACCACTAATTGTTTGTGTTACTTCAACATCTGGATTCTCGCCATTTTCTAATTTTATGGTGATGCTGTGTGAGTTTGTGTCATAAGAATAGAAAGACAAGCTTAGGTTTTTCTCTTCATCTAAATCTATAGACCTATTTAAATCAATATAAAAACCTTGGTTTGCAGAAGATCCATCATTATTAAACTCACCAACATTGTTGGTAGTGTCTTGTGGGTCTGTGTTAAAAGCATAGCTACTATTTCCAAATTCAATAAAACTATGAGATGAATTCTCAAAATTTATAGGAGTTTGTTGCGAGAAGCTTACAGAAGTAGATAGGACTAATAGGGAGTAAATAATGTACTGAATTCTCATGAATTTAAATTTTCTATAAAAATAAATTAAATACTATAAAATAGTGCAGATGTATACCTATATAATAACCATACAAAAACCTATA
>OJIK01000085.1_pt1 | contig 33606 bp, 30 predicted proteins | sample 1595571 | NCBI WGS metagenome assembly OJIK01 (sample SAMN05416791, study PRJEB24817) | seawater metagenome | isolation source: Sea water | place: Canada:Atlantic | collected 2013-11 | reverse complement strand
AGATACTATTTTAGATGTTGGAGCAGGTAGTGGCGTTGTTGCGCTAATGATTGCACAGCGTTCTGACGCTATGACAATTGATGCTGTGGAGGTAGACGAAAAAGCATACGAACAAGCGGTTGAAAACTTTGAAAAGTCCGATTGGGGAGACCGTTTGTATTGCTACAATGCTACTTTTCAGGAATTTGCAGATGAAATAGCGGCTGAGGAAGAGCGCTATGATTTAATTGTATCGAATCCACCTTTTTATACAGACAATTTTGAAAGTGAGGATGTTTCAAGAAATAAGGCACGTTTTACTTCTTCATTATCTTTTCAAGAACTGTTAGTTGGTGTTTCTAAAATTTTATCAGAAAACGGAATTTTTTCTACGATTATTCCATTTAAAGAGGAAATGAATTTTATAAATATAGCCAAAGAACATCATTTGTTTTTAAACAAAGTTTGCAGAGTTCAAGGAAATACAAATTCAGAAGTGAAAAGAAGTTTATTGGCATTTTCTTTTCAGGAAACCGAATTAGAGGAAACACATTTAATTATAGAAATTGCCCGTCACCAGTATACAGAAGACTATATTAAGTTGACAAAAGATTTTTATTTAAAAATGTAGTTTGAAATACTAATACTTTGAGGATGATTAAAAAAATTTAACGTCTCAGTCAAAGTTATGGTTAAAGTGAAAATAACCTTAACAAGGAGTTTGCATCCCCTTGTTAAGGTTACTAAAAATAAAAAGAATCTTTAAGAAATAAGTTTATCCAACTACATTGTTAGGATTATATCCTAAATAAGGAACTTTCTCTTCAGAAAATATAATTCCATGAGCTTCTAATTCTTTTAAAATAGGTTCGTAAACCTCTTTAGAAATAGGAATTTGAACTCCTGGAGTTTTAATTTTTCCTTTCAAAATATTTACGGCAGCTATTCCAACAGGTAAACCAACTGTTTTAGACATTGCTGTGTATGTTTGGTTTTCTCCTAAAACAACAAAACTACTTTCTATCTGAAATCTTTCTCCATTAAGTTCATAACCGAAAAGATGTTGCATTACAATCATGTCCTTGTCATTTTCATCTAAAGTCCAAGATTCTTCTAAAATATTTTGCAGCATTTGAGCAGGAGTTGCATTTTTTAAGCCAATTTTTTTAGTCGGATTAAAAATATCAAGTTCAATTAATTTTTCCCACATGACATCGTCTTGATCTATTTTCAAGTAAGAACGTAATTTTAATTCTACAGAATCGGACGGCGAATACGCTAAAAATAGGTTTATAAAATCTCTATAACTCATGTTTTCAGATTCTTCTATGGTATAAGAATCATCTGTCATTCCTAATTGTACAAAAATATTCCAAGCTCTAGAAAACCCAACCTTTCTGATAGTTCCTCTGTACATTGTAGGAATGTCATCTAGGCCATAAACGCTTCTATATTTTAAGGAATCTCTATTTGCAATTGCTTCAAATTTTCCGTTTCCCTTTACTTCTAGAAATTCACTTCTTCTAAATAATTTGTGATAAGGAATGTATTTATAGGTGCCTTCTTGAATAAACATGGCAGCACCACCTTGTCCTGCTAAAACCACATTTCTTGGGTTCCATGTAAATTTATAATTCCATAAGTTGTTATCGCTTTCTGGTGCCACAATTCCACCGCAAAAAGATTCAAACAATAGCATTTTACCACCAGCATCTTTAATTCTGTCAATTATTTGCATAGCGCTCATGTGGTCAATTCCTGGATCTAGACCAATTTCATTCATAAAAACTAAGCCTTTCTTTTTTGCCTCTGCATCTAAAGCTTTCATTTCATCAGAAATATAAGAAGCAGTAACCATATGCTTATTAAAAGCAATACAATCTTTAGCCACATCTAAATGAAATCTTGCTGGTAGCATAGAAATAACAAGGTCTGCTTTTTGTATCTGTTCTTCACGTTGCTTTTTATCAAATACATCTAAAACAATTGCTGTTGCGTTTTGGTGATTATTAATTAGTTTGTGTGCATTTTCTGTTGAAATGTCTCCAATGGTTAAAAACAAGTTTTCTTTATCCGAGGTGTCTAAAAGATATTTTATAAGTGCAGAACTCGATTTCCCAGCTCCAATAATTAGAATGTTTTTCATATGATAAATAATGTATTTTTGTATGAAACACGAAGATACATCAATTGTTTAAAATTAAACAAAAATCACCAATAATGTTTAAAAATTTTATTATTACCTGTTTTTTAGGAATGTTAGGGATTATTTTAGGTGCTTTTGGCGCACATGCTTTAAAAGAGGTACTAACTTCAGATGAATTAATAAGTTTTAATACCGCTGTCCGGTATCAAATGTATCATGTTATTGTATTGTTATTTGTTAATATGTATACTGGTTTTTCTACAAAACAAAAAAACACGATTAGTTGGTTATTTTTCTCTGGAATCTTCTTTTTTTCGGGATCTATTTATGCAATTCAATTAACGGAGCTAACTGCAACATCTATTTGGTTTATAACTCCTATTGGGGGCTTATTTTTTATTCTTGGCTGGGCATTTATGTTAACAGGGTTCCTAAAAAAAAATGAGAAAGAAATAAAAAAATGAGAATTCTTATATTTAAATAACCCTATTTTAAAATATTGTTTAATTTTGTACTTCATTAAAAACAAAATAAATATTGATATGGTAGATACAAATACGAAATCGATTTCGTTAAATAGTCTAGGAATCAAAAATGCAACAATTCGTTATCAGTTAACTTCTAGTGAGTTACATGAGGAGACGTTAAAAAAAGAACAAGGAATAGCATCTTCTTTAGGTGCAATTGCAGTGAATACAGGAGAGTTTACAGGACGCTCTCCAAAAGACAGATTTATTGTAAAAGACGCCATTACAAAAGATGAAGTTTGGTGGAGTGATATTAATTTACCGTTTGATTCAGAAAAATTTGATGCGCTGTATAATAAGGTTACTGGGTATCTTTCTGAAAAAGAAATTTTTGTGCGAGATTCTTATGCTTGTGCAGACGAAAATTACAAGCTAAGTATTAGGGTTGTAAACGAGTATCCTTGGAGCAATATGTTTGCTTACAATATGTTTTTAAGACCTACAGAGTTAGAGTTAAAAGACTTTGATCCTGAGTGGACCGTGGTAAATGCGCCTGGTTTTATGGCAGATCCTGAAGTAGACGGAACACGACAACATAATTTTGCCATTTTAAATTTTACAAGAAAAATAGCTTTAATTGGTGGGACTGGTTATACGGGTGAAATTAAAAAAGGAATTTTTTCTGCTTTAAATTTCATATTACCTGTTTATAAAAAAACATTGCCAATGCACTGTTCTGCGAATGTTGGTAAAGACGGTGATACAGCAGTTTTCTTTGGACTTTCTGGTACAGGGAAAACAACGCTTTCTACAGATCCCGACAGAAGTTTAATTGGTGATGATGAGCACGGTTGGACGGAAGAAAATACCGTTTTTAATTTTGAAGGAGGTTGTTATGCAAAAGTGATTAACTTATCACAAGAACAAGAACCAGAAATTTTTGCAGCAATTAAAAAAGGAGCAATTCTAGAAAATGTTGTTTTGGATAAAGAGGGTGTTATCGATTTTGGAGATACTTCTATTACTCAGAATACAAGAGTTAGTTATCCTATTTATCATATAGACAATATCCAAAAACCATCAATAGGTAAAAACCCAAAGAACATTTTCTTTCTAACGGCAGATGCTTTTGGCGTTTTACCACCAATATCTAAATTGACCCCAAATCAAGCAGCATACCATTTTATTTCTGGTTATACCGCAAAAGTTGCAGGAACAGAGGCAGGGGTTACAGAACCAACACCTAGTTTTTCAGCTTGTTTTGGCGCGCCTTTTATGCCATTGCACCCAACAAAATATGCAGAAATGCTAAGTAAAAAGATGCAGGAGACAGGCGTAAACGTTTGGTTGATAAATACTGGTTGGTCCGGCGGACAGTATGGTGAAGGGAAAAGAATGCCATTAAAATATACGAGAGCAATGATTTCTGCTGTTTTAAATGGTGATTTAGGAAGTTATAAGTATGAAGATTATCACATTCATTCTGTTTTTGGAGTTGCACAGCCAAGAACTTGTCCTGGTGTGCCAGCAGAATTGTTAAGTCCTAGAGCAACTTGGAATAATGATGAAGCGTATTATAAAACAGCTTTTAAATTATCGAATGCCTTTAGAGAAAATTTTACACAATTTGAAGAAGTTGCTAGTGAAGATATCCGAAGAGGAGGTCCTCAACGATACGCTTTATAGTAAAGCATTAGTTTTTGTTAAAATCGTTTAAAAAGAAATTTTTAGACGATTTTTTTTTGATCTTCATTTTAAAATATAAAATTATATATTTAAGGAGTCACAAAAATGATGAATAAATAAGGAAGTTTTTTATAGATATAGAAGTTACAAAAACAGAAAAGTAAAGACAAGTGTATGAAAATTTAGAACTTTCTGAAAAATAATTTAATACAGTGAAATGCACTTATAGACTTAATAAATGATTAAAAATATTTTTAAAAATATAGGCCCAGGTACATTAGTTGCAGCTGCTTTTATAGGTCCAGGAACCGTAACACTCTGTACTTTGGCGGGTGTAAATTTTGGTTTCAATTTGCTTTGGGCAATGTTACTTTCTATAATTGCTACTATTGTTTTACAAGAAATGGCGGCAAGACTGGGTCTCATTTCTCAAAAAGGATTGTCTGAGGTAATTAGAGAAGAAATTAAAACACCATTTGTAAAACAATTTGTGACTATTTTAATTTTATCTGCCGTTGTAGTTGGAAATGCATCTTATGAAGCAGGAAATATTAGTGGAGGAGTTTTAGGACTAGAAAGTGCTTTAGGAAAGTATAGCATTTCTTTGGGTACTATTTCTATCAATTTAATGAGTTTAGTTATTGGTTTAATAGCATTTGTTCTTTTGTATATTGGCAATTATAAGTTTTTAGAAAAAGCTTTAATTTCTTTAGTGCTATTAATGAGTGTTTCTTTTGTAGCAACTGCAATTATTACAAAACCCAATATTTTAGAAGTATTAAAAGGTTTATTTGTTCCTAAGTTTCCAGAGAAAAGTATACTTACAATTATAGGTTTAGTAGGCACAACTGTGGTGCCTTATAATTTGTTCTTACATGCTGCTTTAGTAAAAGAGCGTTGGCATAAGCAGGAAGATCTATCCTCGGTTAGAATAGATACAATTATCTCTATCGTTTTAGGAGGTTTGGTTTCTATGGCAATTATCATTTCTGCTGCTGCAATACAAACTACAGAGATAGCCAATGCAGCAGATTTAGCAAAAGGTTTAGCACCTTTATTTGGCGAATTTGCAAAATATTTTATGGCTTTGGGTCTATTTGCAGCTGGTATAACTTCAGCAATTACAGCGCCTTTAGCGGCAGCATACGTTGCAAAAGGTTGCTTGGGTTGGTCTGGAGGTTTGAAATCTAAAAAATTTAGATTTGTTTGGATTGCAATTTTATTCTCAGGTATTTTATTTTCTTCAATAGGAATAAAACCGATAGAAATTATAAAGTTTGCACAAGTTGCAAATGGAATGCTATTGCCAGTAATTGCAGGAGTTTTATTATGGATTGTTAATAAAAAATCAGTTCTAGGAGATTATGTAAATTCTAAAATTCAGAATATTTTAGGAATTCTTATAGTATGTATTGCTATTTTTTTAGGCATAAAAGGAATTTTAAAAGTTTTAAACCTCTTATAAATGACCATTGATGTAAACTGCGATGTTGGAGAAGGAATACAGAATGAGCATTTAATAATGCCTTTTATTTCTTCTTGTAATATTGCTTGTGGTGGTCATTTTGGAGATAAAAACACAATACTTAAAACAATAGAATTAGCAATTGAATACAATGTTGCTATAGGTGCGCATCCTTCTTTTGTAGATAAAAAGAACTTTGGAAGACAATTTTTAGATCTTTCTGAAGCAGTCTTAAAACAAAGTATTGAAGAACAATTAGATTTGTTTTTATCATGTTTGGCAATTTTTAATCAAAAAATGCACCATATAAAACCGCACGGTGCATTGTACAATTTAATAGCTAAAGATAGATGTGAAGCTCAAAAATTCATCAGAATTATAAAAAAGTATGTAAAAGACTGTTTTCTATTTGTTCCTTATAACTCTGAAATAGCAAAAGTTGCTTTAGAGAATAATATTAAAATTAAATATGAGGCTTTTGCAGATCGAAACTACAATACTGATTTGTCTTTAGTTTCTAGGAATTATGAAAATGCATTAATTTTAAGTTCGGTAGAAATTGTAAGGCACGTCTTAAAAATTTTAAAAACGAATAGAGTGCAAACAGTTTCTGGGTTAGAAAAGGAAATAAAAGCAGATACTTTATGTGTTCATGGAGATACAGAAAATGTCATTGAAATTATATCATGTTTGAAAACTGAATTAAAAAAGAAAGGTATAGAAATTGGGGCATAAAACTACATACAAGCCTTATGGTGATAGTGCAATTTTAATAGATTGGAACGCTGAAATCTCTATTTCAATTTCTAATGATATTTTAGGGTTTCATAAGAAAATAAAAGGCTTAAAAGATACAAATATAGTAGATGTTATCATTGGCTATAGTTCTTTAACTATTATTTTTAAAAAGAGGATAACTGAATATTTTAAGGAAGTAAAAAATTTAAAAGAGATCTATAATTTAAAAGATATTAACTTGAAACAAACTCCTTTTATCTGGCAAATACCGGTGTGTTACGATTTTGAGTTTGGTAAGGATTTACAAGAAATTTCAAATGTTACTAATTTAGAAATATCAGAAATTATTAATTTACATTCAGAAAAACTATATCGTGTTTATTTTATAGGATTTCTTCCTGGATTTTGTTATTTGGGTGGTTTAAATAAACGATTGTTTGTTGAAAGAAAGCCAAATCCGAGATTACATGTAGCAAAAGGATCAGTTGCAATAGGAGGAACGCAGACGGGGGTTTATCCAGCAGAAAGTGCTGGTGGTTGGAATATTATTGGTAAAACACCAGTTGATTTTTTCAATATACATCTTGAGCATCCGTGTTTTGCAAAAGCAGGAGATTTTATAAAATTTATTACTATTGATAAAGATGAATTCTTTCAAATAGAAAAAGAAGTAAAAGATACTTCTTATGAAATCTCTAAAGTTTTATACAATGCTTAAAGTTTTAAAATCCGGTTTTTTTAACACTATTCAAGACAAAGGTAGATTTGGTTTTGCTGCAATGGGTATTCCTGTTTCTGGAGCTATGGATAGTTATTCTTCGGATATCGCAAATAGTATTTTAAATAATTCTTTAGAAGATGCTGTGATAGAAATTACTTTTGGAAGTTGTAAATTTCAGTTTTTGTGTGATACTTTTATTTGTGTTTCTGGAGGTGATTTCTCACTAAAAATAAACGAACAGCCAATTGGACTAAATAAAAAAATAAGCGTTTCAAAAAATGATATTTTATCATTTGGAAATTTAAACTTTGGTGCAAGATGTTATTTAGCAGTTTCTGGTGGAATAAAATCTGAAGTAAAGTTAAATAGCAGGAGTTTTTATAAAGGAATTACAAAAAATACTATTTTACAAAATGGAATGGGTATTCCGATTTCACAAAGAATAAAAGGTGAATTTATGTCAAATTCATCCATAAAAATAAATGAAGTACATTTTAAATCAGAAGAAATTAAATGCTATAAAGGTCCTGAGTTTGATCTATTGCGTTCTGATCAACAAAAAGAGTTGATTGAGAAATTATATTCTATTTCTAAAGATGCTAATAGAATGGGTTACCAATTAAATGAAACAATAGCTAATAATTTACCAAGTATATTAACCAGTGCTGTTATGCCAGGAACGGTTCAGTTAACGCCTTCAGGTAACTTAATTATTTTGATGAAAGATTGCCAAGTTACTGGAGGTTATCTTAGAGTTTTACAATTGTCAGAAGCCGCTATTAATTGTATTGCTCAAAAGTCTTCAAATAGTCAATTTCAATTTGTTTTAGAAGATTTATAAAAGCAAAAAACATCCTTCTAAATTTTCAGAAGGATGTTTATATAGTAGATATCTAAAATTACTCTTTCTTAGTATCTTTTTGAATATTTACAGAAATAATTGTTCCTGCTTCATTCGCTATCTCTTCTATTTCTTCAACTGTACCCTCAATTTCTTGAGTGCTAGTTGTTGTTTTTCCGTTCATAGTAGTAGCAGTAGTAATTGTTGCTGCAGCCATTTCAGAAGTATCTCCTTTAATTTCTACACGTACTTCTTTCCTAATCTCTTCACTATGTGAATTGGCATTTGAATGTCCCCCTAAAATAGGAGCAATTACCAAACCAATCAAACAGGTAAGTTTAATTAAAATATTCATAGAAGGTCCAGATGTATCTTTAAAAGGATCTCCAACTGTATCTCCAGTTACTGCCGCTTTATGCGCTTCAGAACCTTTATATGTCATAACTCCATTAATCTCTACTCCAGCTTCAAAAGATTTTTTAGCGTTGTCCCATGCACCACCAGCATTGTTTTGGAAGATTGCCCAAAGTACACCAGAAACAGTAACACCGGCCATATATCCACCTAACATTTCAGCTACCAACATGTTGTTTTCTTGATATGCTAATTTACCGACCAAAACAACAAGTATTGGAAAACCGATTGTTAAAAGACCTGGTAACATCATTTCTTTTAAAGACGCTTTCGTAGAAATAGCAACACATTTATCGTATTCTGGTTTTCCAGTTCCTTCCATAATTCCTGGAATTTCCTTAAACTGTCTTACTACTTCATTTACCATTTCCATAGCAGCTTTACCAACAGCATTCATTGCCAATGCAGAGAATACAACGGGTACCATTCCACCAACAAATAGCATTGCTAATACAGGTGCTTTAAATATATTAATACCATCTATTCCAGTAAATGTTACATAGGCAGCAAATAAAGCCAAAGAAGTTAATGCAGCAGAAGCAATGGCAAAACCTTTACCTGTTGCAGCAGTTGTATTACCAACAGCATCTAAAATATCTGTACGTTCTCTAACAATTGGATCTTGTTCACTCATTTCTGCAATACCACCTGCATTATCTGCAATTGGTCCAAAAGCATCAATAGCTAATTGCATTGCTGTAGTTGCCATCATTGCAGAGGCAGCCAAAGCAACTCCGTAAAAACCTGCTAAAGCATATGAAGACCATATTGCAGCAGCAAATAATAATACAGAAGAAAAAGTAGAAATCATACCAGTAGCTAAACCAGCAATAATATTTGTTCCTGCTCCTGTAGAAGACTGTTGTACTATTTTTAAAATTGGCTTCGATCCTAAACCTGTATAGTACTCTGTAAATGCAGAGATTCCTGCACCTACTACCAAACCAACTAAACATGCATAAAACACTCTCATTGATGAAATATCTTGAAGACCTTCGCCAAAGAAATCCATTTGCATTGTTTCCGGTAACATCCAAGTTACTAAACCGTAACATGCTGCAGCAACCATTGCGATGGATGCCCAGTTTCCAATATTTAATGCTTTTTGAACATCTGCTTCTTTTGCATCATTCGATGATATTTTAACTAGAAGTGTTCCGATAAGAGAAATAATAATACCTACACCAGCAATAGACATTGGTAATAAGATTGGTCCAATTCCGCCAAAAGCATCTTGAATTGCACCTCCCATATCTTTAATCACATAATTTCCTAAAACCATCGCAGCTAATACAGTTGCTACATAAGAACCAAATAAATCAGCTCCCATACCTGCAACATCTCCAACATTATCTCCAACATTATCAGCAATAGTTGCTGGATTTCTTGGATCATCTTCTGGAATGTCTGCTTGCACTTTTCCAGCTAAATCAGCTCCAACATCTGCAGCTTTGGTATAAATACCACCACCAACTCTTGCAAATAAGGCAATAGATTCAGCTCCTAAAGAGAAACCAGCCAATGCTTCTAAAACAACAGTCATATCTGATGTCGAAGTCCATACTCCATCCATAAAATATTGAAAGAAAAATATAAAGAATGCTGTTAAACCTAATACAGCCAAACCAGCAACACCAAGACCCATTACCGTACCACCACCAAAAGAAACTTTTAATGCATTTGGCAAACTCGTTTTTGCAGCTTGTGTTGTTCTAACATTTGTTTTGGTCGCAATTTTCATTCCCATGTTTCCTGCAAAAGCAGAAAATATAGCTCCGATAACAAAGGCTACAACTATTAAATAAGTACTGTCCATATAAAAAGCAATTCCAGCTAAAACAATACTTGCTCCAACTACAAAAATTGCTAAAAGTCGATATTCTGCATTTAAAAAAGCAAGTGCTCCTTCATAGATGTGGTCAGAAATTTCTTTCATTTTTCCATCACCTGCATCTTGTTTCATTACCCAAGATTTTTTAACTAGCATGTATGCTAATCCTAAAACAGCCATTGCAATTGGCATCCAAATCATCATTGATTCCATATATTATTTTATTTTTATTAGTTTAAAACGGTCGTAAATGTAATAAAATCAAATAGAAATAAAAAACCTCTTAAAAAGTTAATTTTAAGAGGTTAATAAAATATGGGTATTTTTTTTGTTAAATCTTAAATTTATCAGTCTTCTTGTAGTCGCTTTGTTTGTATCTCTCAACACATGCATGAAAAATTTCAGTAGCTTCTTTAGCATCACCCCAACCACCAACATCTACTTTTTTCTTTTCTAAATCTTTATATACTTTAAAAAAATGTTCAATTTCTTTTAATCTATGTGGATTTAAATCTGAGATATCACTTTTATTATTCCAAATAGGATCGGAAATAGGCACACAAATAATTTTTTCATCGGGTCCTTTTTCATCTGTCATATGAAAAACACCAATTGGTTTTACTTCAATAACACACATCGGGAAAGTTGGTTCATGTCCTAAAACTAAAACATCTAAAGGATCATCATCTAACGCTAAAGTCTCTGGTACAAAACCATAATCTGCAGGATACATCATTGAAGAGAACAACATTCTATCGAAACGAATTTTATTCAAATCAAAGTCATATTCATATTTATTTCTACTTCCTTTTGGTATTTCAATTAAAACATCGAAAGTTGTATTTTCTTTTGGACTCATAAATTTTGTAATTTTTTTTTAACGTGGTGCAAAAATAGTAAATTCATTAAGTTTTTCAATACAATTGACTACGAATTTACGCAATGCTTTTCGCATAAAGTATAAAGTATATATCAATTAAAAAGTCCTTTTTTCTTTTTAGAAAAAAGGACTTTTTAATTAGTTTAAAATCCTCTTATAAGTATAATACTTCTTTAACAGCTTTTATAACATCGTTTGCATTTGGAATCCATTTTTCAAATAAAACTGGAGAATAAGGAGCAGGCGTGTCTGCTGTTGTAATTCTTTTAATTGGTGCGTCTAAGAAGTCAAATGCTTCTTCCTGAATTCTATATGTAATTTCAGAGGCAACACTTGCAAAAGGCCAAGCTTCTTCTAAAACTACCAATCTATTTGTTTTTTTAACTGATGTCAAAATAGCAGCATGATCCATAGGACGCACTGTTCTTAAATCGATAATTTCAACAGAAATATTTTCTTTAGCCAATTCATCTGCCGCTTTATAAGCTTCTTTTATTATTTTTCCAAAAGAGACAATTGTTACGTCTGTACCTTCTCTTTTAATGTCTGCAACTCCAATAGGTATGATATACTCCCCTTCAGGAATTTCCATTTTATCACCATACATTTGTTCAGATTCCATAAAAATTACCGGATCATCATCTCTAATAGCTGCTTTTAATAGGCCTTTAGCATCATATGGGTTAGAAGGAACAATAACCTTTAAACCTGGTGTGTTTGCAAACCAGTTTTCAAATGCTTGAGAATGTGTAGCACCTAATTGTCCCGCAGAAGCTGTTGGGCCTCTAAAAACAATAGGACAGTTAAACTGACCACCTGACATCTGTCTGATTTTTGCTGCATTGTTAATAATTTGATCAATTCCAACCAAAGAGAAATTAAACGTCATGTATTCTACAATAGGTCTATTACCATTCATAGCAGAACCGATTGCAATACCTGCAAATCCAAGTTCGGCAATAGGAGTATCTATAACTCTTTTTGCACCAAACTCGTCTAACATTCCTTTACTAGCTTTATAAGCTCCATTATATTCTGCAACTTCTTCACCCATTAAATAAATGCTTTCATCTCTGCGCATTTCTTCACTCATGGCCTCACAAATTGCCTGTCTAAATTGAACTGTTTTCATTGAATCTAAATTATAGTTTGTTTTTTCTTTCGCAAAAGTAAGGAATTAGCAGAAGTTTTTTGCTATCTATTTTTCATAAAATAAAATTTTTCAATTTTTAATATAATTTGGCATACAAAACTGAAGTATTTGTTTTGTTTCAGTGCTAAATAGAAAGAAAAAATTATTTTTTTATTTATTAAAAAAGTAAATATTTTATTTGGAGATAGTCTAGGTGAAAAAGAGGATTTAGTTCGTAAATTTAATAATGAAAGTCTATTTATTTAGAATATTATGATTTAAAAAATAACGCTTGTTTAAATTTAGAGAATTCAATGTTTTTAAAAGAAAGTATATAAGAAAAGAATATGAGCACTGTATAACTAAGAACTCAGAAATAGACCGAATTTAGATAAGATAATTTTTTATTGGATTATGTTAAATAATTAAAATATTTACTATGCATGCATAGTAAATTTAAAAAAAAGGTGTAGCTTTGACCATAAGAAAGAATATAAAATTATAATTTATGAAAATATTAGTTTGTATTAGTCATGTGCCTGACACAACTTCGAAAATTAATTTCACAAATAATGATACTGAGTTTGATAAAAACGGAGTACAGTTTGTAATTAATCCTTATGATGAGTTTTGCTTGACAAGAGCTATGTGGTTTAAAGAAAAACAAGGAGCTAAGGTAACTGTCGTAAATGTAGGAGGTGTGGAAACAGAGACAACGCTTAGAAAAGCATTGGCTATTGGTGCAGACGATGCTATTAGAATAAATATAAATCCAAAAGATGGTCTTTTAGTGGCAAAAGAATTAGCTATAATAGTTAAAGACGGAGGTTACGATTTAGTTTTAGCAGGTAAAGAATCTGCAGATTATAATGGGCAAATGGTTCCAGGAATGCTAGCTTCCTTAGTAAATTTTAATTTTGTAAATGGTTGTGTAGAAATAGAGGTAGAGGGTACAAATGTAACTGCTAAAAGAGAAATTGATGGAGGTACTGAAACACTATCTACATCTTTACCTTTAGTAATTGGTGGTCAAAAAGGTATTGTAGAAGAAAAAGATTTGCGCATACCAAATATGAGAGGAATTATGATGGCGCGCAAAAAACCCTTACAAGTATTAGAGGCAGCGGGTTCTGAGGCATCAACATCTGTGGAGTCTTTCGAGAAACCAGCACCAAAAGGGGCTGTAAAACTTGTGGATGCAGATAATTTAGATGAGTTAATTAGCTTATTGCATAATGAAGCTAAAGTAATATAATAAGGATTGGTTGCTGCATTTTTAAAACGTGTAATTATTAATGTTACTCGAAGCAATTACAGAAGAATACAAACAAACGATTAAATAAAAAAAAACAAAAAATATGTCAGTTTTAGTTTTTGCCGATTCAACAGACGGAAAATTTAAGAAAACTGCTTTTGAAGTAGTTTCTTACGGAAAGAAAGTTGCAGAACAATTAGCTATTAATTTAGTAGTTGTTACTATTAACGCAGTAGATGCAGCAGAATTATATACATACGGTGCGGAAAAAGTGTTAACGGTATCTAACGATAGTTTATCAACTTTTAATGCAAAAGAATATGCATCTGTTATAGAACAAGCAGCAGTGAAAGAAAATGCAACTATTGTAGTGGTAGATTCTAGTATTAATGGTTTGTATTTGTCACCATTAGTGGCTGTGGCTTTAGAAGCTGACTATGCTTCGAACACAGTTTCTGCGCCATCTAGTATAAATCCTTTTACAGTAAAAAGAAAAGCATTTTCTAATAAAGCATTTTCAAATACAGTTATATCTGCAGAGAAAAAAGTAATAGGTTTGGCTAAAAATTCTTTTGGAATTCATGAAAACGCCGTTTCTGGAGCTTTAGAAAGTTTTGATCCAACAGTTGCAGTTTCTGGAGTAAAATCTGAGAGTGTAGAAAGAGTTACAGGTAAAGTAACAATAGCAGATGCAGATACCGTAGTTTCTGCAGGTAGAGGTTTAAAAGGACCAGAAAACTGGGGGATGATAGAGGAATTAGCAGCTGTTTTAGGTGCCGCAACCGCTTGTTCTAAACCTGTTTCAGATTTAGGGTGGAGACCTCATGGAGAACATGTTGGACAAACAGGTAAACCAGTAGCTTCTAATTTATATATTGCAATCGGTATCTCGGGTGCCATTCAACATTTGGCAGGAATTAACGCATCCAAAGTAAAAGTTGTTATAAACACAGATCCAGAAGCGCCGTTTTTTAAAGCTGCAGATTATGGTGTTGTGGGTGATGCTTTTGAAGTAATTCCTAAATTAATAGAAAAATTAAAAGCTTTTAAAGCAGCTTAATTTTTTTTCGGAGCTTTACTGTTCGAGTTCAATTAATAAAACATTTTAGAAACCTATCAAAATTTTATATTTTGATAGGTTTTTAATTTTATTTCATTTTTCTAATTAAAACAAAAGAGCGCAAACAATCGTTTTATTGTTCAAAGAGCCTTTTCTTCTTACAAAAAACCAAATTCAAGAAAGAATATCTGTTTTTGCCATATAATTTTTAGTAAATTGTCGGCTTAAAAGTAGCCACAAATACTTGTTTAATTAGCTGTTTTTTTATGTAGAAAGATATATGGGTTTAATAAAACTAACTATAAAAGGAATTTCATACAGCCAGACACAAACTGGTGCATACGCACTCGTGTTAAGTGAAATGGAAGGAAGTAGAACTTTGCCAATTATTATTGGTGCTTTTGAAGCACAATCTATAGCCATCGCTTTAGAAAAAGAAATTAGACCACCAAGACCGTTAACGCATGATTTGTTTAAGACTTTTTCAGATCGTTTCTCTATAGAAATTAAAGAAGTTATTATTCATAAATTGATAGATGGTGTTTTCTTTTCTAGTCTAATTTGTCAAAAAGATGGGGTAGAAGAAGTTATAGACGCTAGAACTTCAGATGCAATTGCAATTGCAGTTCGTTTTCAAGCTCCAATTTTTACCTATGAAAATATTTTAGATAAGGCGGGTGTGTTTTTGAAAATAGAAGATGAATTAGGGTTAAATGATCTTTCTGAAACAGAAGAAATTTCTTCAGAAGGAGAAGACCTATTGGAAGTTGATGCCACATCTTTAGGCTCAAAGTTATCCGTTTCTGAATTAAATGATCAGCTAGATAAAGCAATTGCTGACGAAAATTATGAATTAGCAGCAAAGATTAGAGATGAAATCAGTAAAAAATCTTAAAATTAACTTATACATGAAAAATTTATTTTTAATTGTTTTTTGTTTTGTTTCATTTTCATTTTTAGGACAAGATATAGTGCAAGAATCTAAAGAAAACACTGCTATAGAAGTAGAAATTTCTTCCGCACCTCAACAAGATGCAAAAATAATTTCATCAACAACAGATATTAAAGTAGAAGAAAATGTAGAAGATATCTCAGAAAAAAATAGAAAAGAAGATACGATCATTGCAAGTGGAAATTTTACCTTTGCAAGCCTTTGGAGAGGTGTTTTAGGAATGTTTTCTTTAATACTTATTGCCTTTTTGTTTAGTGCTAACAGAAAAGCAATTAGTTGGAAAAGAGTAGCCATTGGTTTATCGCTTCAGCTAGTTATCGCAATAGGAGTTTTAAAAGTATCGTTTATTCAAAAGGCATTTGAATTAGTAGGAAAACTTTTTATTGAAATTTTAGAATATACCAAAGCGGGTAGTTCATTTTTGTTTGCAGGTTTAATTTCGGACATGGATTCTTTTGGGTATATTTTTGCTTTTCAAGTACTTCCAACAATTATTTTCTTTTCAGCATTAACATCACTTTTATTCTATTTAGGTATTATTCAATGGATGGTTAAAATGCTAGCAATTGGTTTGTCTAAGTTTTTAGGTATTTCTGGTATGGAAAGTTTGTCTGTTGCAGGAAATATTTTCTTAGGACAGACTGAGGCACCTTTGTTAATTAAAGCATATTTAGAGAAGATGAATAAATCTGAAATGCTCTTGGTTATGATTGGTGGAATGGCTACGGTTGCAGGCGCTGTTCTAGCAGCTTATATAGGGTTTTTAGGTGGTGGAGATAAAGAGTTGGAATTGGTTTTCGCAAAACATTTGTTAGCTGCTTCTGTGATGGCCGCTCCTGGTGCCATTGTGGTTTCTAAAATCTTATATCCACAAACGGAAGAGGTAAACACAGATGTTACAGTTTCTCAAGAAAAAATAGGTTCTAATATTTTAGATGCTATTGCGAACGGTACTACAGAGGGTTTGCGTTTAGCGGTAAATGTAGGAGCTATGTTATTGGTTTTTGTGGCAGTTATAGCAATGTTAAATGGTGGTTTAGATTTAATAGGTAATATTACTTCTTTAAATGATTTAATTGCAGCGAATACTGCTTATGATAAACTTTCTATAGAATTTATTTTAGGGTATGCTTTTGCGCCACTAATGTGGTTAATTGGAGTGCCAACAGCAGATATGACTTTAATGGGACAATTATTGGGTATTAAATTAGCTGCAAGTGAATTTGTGGGATATATACAATTAGCAGAATTAAAAAATGTGGCAAATGCAACGCATTTAGCCTATAACAAGTCAATTATTATGGCAACCTATATGTTGTGTGGTTTTGCGAATTTTGCATCTATAGGAATTCAAATTGGTGGTATTGGTTCTTTAGCGCCAGGACAGCGTAAAACATTATCAGAATTTGGAATGAAAGCCTTAATTGGTGGTACAATTGCTTCTTTAATGTCTGCAACAATTGCAGGAATGATTATAGGGTAGTAGTAAATTACTAAAAGGAACTTCTAAAAAAGGTTATTTTCAAATCGTTAATAACTTTAAAATATTATTTAAAAAGCTTCGCCAAAAATGGTAGAAGCTTTTTTATTTTTACAAAGGCTTACTACAAAAAGTATAACCGAAGAAATAATTAACCGATTACATATTAGAATGAAGCAATATCACGACTTAGTAAAACACGTTTTAGAAAGCGGAAACGAAAAAGGAGATAGGACAGGTACAGGAACAAAAAGTGTTTTTGGGTATCAAATGCGATTTGATTTAAGTGCTGGTTTTCCAATGGTTACCACTAAGAAGTTGCATTTAAAGTCTATTATTTATGAGCTACTTTGGTTTATAAAAGGAGATACAAATATTAAATATTTACAAGATAATGGTGTGAAAATCTGGAATTCTTGGGCAGATGAAAACGGAGATTTGGGGCCGGTTTACGGGCACCAATGGCGTAATTGGAATAGTGATGATATAGATCAATTAAAAGAAGTTATAACTACGCTAAAAACGAACCCTAATTCTAGAAGAATGATGGTTGCTGCATGGAATCCTTCTGTAATGCCAAATACCTCTGTAAGCTTTTCAGAGAACGTTGCAAATGGTAAGGCTGCATTGCCTCCTTGTCACGCTTTTTTTCAGTTTTATGTTGCAGATGGCAAACTATCTTGTCAGTTATATCAACGAAGTGCAGATATCTTTTTAGGTGTTCCTTTTAATATTGCAAGTTATGCTTTGTTTACAATGATGATGGCGCAAGTTTGTGGTTATGAAGCAGGAGAGTTTATTCATACTTTTGGAGATGCTCATATTTATAACAATCATAAAGAGCAGTTAGAATTGCAATTATCTAGAGATATTAGACCTTTACCAAAAATGAAAATGAACGCTGCAATAACGAATATTGAAGACTTTACTTTTGAAGATTTTGAATTACTAGATTACAATCCACATCCACATATTAAAGGAAAAGTAGCTGTTTAAAGTCGCTATAATTAAATCCTAATAAGGAGCTTTTTGTGGAATTTCACAGCAAGCTCCTTTTTTATATTTTACACAGTAATTAAACTGTTTTCTCCACCTGCATAATCATTCCAGGCATATCCATCAGCTTCCGTTTCGTTTACAAAAGTGCCATCAATTAAATATTTAAATTCATGAGAGGTGTTTGCTTCTATATTGACAGTTCCTTTAAAAGAGCCGTTTTTTAATTTTTTTAATGGAGCAGATTTAGCATTCCATTCATTAAAACTACCAACTACTGCTGCATTATTTGCTTCTTTTGCAGCGACAGTAAACGTTACTTTACAGATTGGTTTGCTTTTTAAAAATTGTTTTTTAATTGCCATATTTTTGTAGGTTAAAATTCATAACAAAAATAGCTAACATTAATAACATAGTATTTAGTAATGTAGGCTTTGGTAAAGAATTACCACTTTCATAAAACGAATGGGTAAAATTATTAATTGTGAAATTTTCACTCGATAAATTATAAGTACTCTTAAAATAATTTGGTTTCTTTTCTCTTGACTTTCAGTCTTTTTTACTGAAATCGGTTTCGTGTTTAGATTTTTTTTGACGAAAATGGCATAAAAACGTCAAATCTGAAATCATTTCTCTTATTTTTGTAAAAATTTATTAAATTTATGATTACTGTAATAGCTGCAATTGCCACTAACAATGCTTTAGGAAAAGACAACGATTTAATTTGGCATTTACCTGCAGATTTAAAAAGATTTAAAAAAGTAACTACAGGTCATTATATAATAATGGGTAGAAATACTTATGAATCTATAGGAAAGCCTTTACCAAATAGAACTACAATAATTATTACTAGAAATAAAAATTATTTTAAAGAGGGATGTTTAATTGCGAACAGTTTAGAGCAGGCAATTGAAATGTCTAAAGAAGAAGCACAAGTATTTATAATTGGTGGTGCTCAAATTTATAAGGAAACAATTGCCAAAGACCTAGCGCAGCAATTAGATATTACTTTGGTGCATAAAGATTTTGAAGCAGATGTTTATTTTCCTGAAATAGATTCCAAAATATGGAAAGAAGTAGCTAGAGAGAATTTTAAAGCTGATGAAAAAAATAAACTTGATTATAGTTTTATCTCATACCAGAAAATTTAATTAATTCTACCGCTTCTAAATCCACCTCCTAAATTTATTTTATATTTTCTTTGAGCAAATAAAAAGTAATTAAAAAGGGTGTAGTTTACTTCATAACCGTAATCTTCTTGTGATTGGTAATCTATTATATTTTCATAAATTCTAGTATTATACTTGCTAGGACTTTGAGCCCTTGAATTCCAACTTGCAACCCAAACGCTATTTCTATTTTCCATGTATTCTTGAGTATAGAAACCTTTTGGTTTTGCAGTACTTGCTAGGTATGCAGTAAAACCAATATCTATAATTATTATTTCATATTCTAAACTATCATTTGCAATTAAAACAGCCGCTTCTTTAGGTAGTTTTGTTTTATTTGTGGGTAGTGAACTACACGCCCCAAAAGAGAATATTATGCAAATTAGAAGCAAAAACAGTGAGCGTAATTTCATTATTTTAATATTTATGATACGTAAAGTTGCAAAAATTATTTTTATATTAATTGATTTTTAGATGATTTAATAGTAATTTTAAGGATATTTAAAATTACTATTCATGAGAACAATTGTATTTGTACTATTATTTTTCACTCAGATTTCATTTACTCAGATTTTACCAGAAAAAGAAAGGGCACTTTTAAAAGATGAAATTTTAGAAGATAGATTCAAGAACATTTTACCAGGTTTAATGGAAGATGCAAACATAGATATGTGGTTGTTAATATCTAGAGAATACAATGAAGACCCAGTCTTAAAAACAATGTTACCCGCAACTTGGTTAAATGCAAGAAGAAGAACAATTATTGTTTTTTATAGAAATAAAAAAGAGAAAATAATTGAAAGATTAGCAGTGGCAAGATATAATATTGGCAAAAGTATACAGTCTTCTTGGGATAAAGAAAAAGAACCAAATCAATGGAAAGCTTTGATAGATATTATTGCTTCACGAAACCCTGATAAAATTGGTATTAATTTTTCTAAACATTTCGCGTTAGCAGACGGATTGGTAAAAACAGATTTTGATGAGCTGTTAGCAAATCTTCCTGAGACATATCAAGATAGATTAGTTTCTGCAGAAAAACTGGCCATTGGTTGGATAGAAACAAGAAGTGAAATGGAGATGAAGCTTTATAAAAAGTTGGTAAAAATAACACATGATATTATAGAGGAAGCTTTTTCGGAAAAAGTAATTCATCCAGGAATTACCACTACAGAAGATATTGTTTGGTTTATGCGTCAAAAGGTTACAGATTTAGGTTTAGAAACATGGTTTCATCCAACCATAGATATTCAAAGAAATAAAGAGTTCTTAAAATCTCATATAACTTCTTTTTCGAAAGGGAAGGAAGAAAAAATAATACAAAAAGGAGATCTATTACATTGCGATTTTGGAATTACTTACATTGGTCTAAATACAGATTGTCAACAGCACGCTTATGTTTTAAATGAAGATGAAGATGAGGTTCCTGTTTTTTTGAAAGAAGCTTTTAGAAAAGGAAATAGAGTTCAAGATATTCTTACAAGTAATATGAGTATTGGAGTTACTGGAAATGAAATTTTAAAAGCATCTTTAATTCAAGGAAGGAAAGAAGGTTTGAGGCCTTCAATTTATACACATCCTTTAGGGAAATATGGACATAGTGCCGGCACGACCATTGGAATGTGGGATTCTCAAAATGGGGTTCCTTTTAATGGAGACTATGCGCTTCATAAGAATACAGTCTATGCTATAGAATTAAATACTACAGTTGCCATAAAAGAGTGGAATAAAGACATTAGAATTATGCTTGAAGAAGCTGGTTTCTTTGGTGACGGCGTTTTTGAATATGTAAACGAAAGACAAGTTACTATTAAACCAATTAAAACACAATAAATGAAGCAAAGATGTTTTTGGGTTACTGATAGTAAGTTATATGAAGAATATCATGATAAAGAATGGGGGCTGCCTATTTTTGATGATGCAACACTTTTTGAGTTCTTAATTTTAGAAACTTTCCAAGCGGGTTTAAGTTGGATTACTATTTTAAATAAAAGAGAAAACTTTCGAAAAGCTTTTGATAATTTCGACTATCAAAAAATTGCGACATACCCAGAAAGTAAGTTTCAATCTTTATTAAGAGATACAGGAATTATAAGGAATAAATTAAAGATAAGAAGTGCTATTCATAATGCGCAAGTTTTTATGGAAGTTCAGCAAGAACTTGGTTCTTTTTCAAAGTTTATTTGGTCTTATGTAAATGAAACTCCAATTCATAATAAATTTCAAAAGAGAACAGAAGTACCGGCAACCACCGCACTTTCTGATACCATTTCTAAAGACTTAAAAAAAAGAGGATTTAAATTTGTTGGTTCCACTGTGACTTACGCATATATGCAAGCCATTGGAATGGTAAATGACCATACAACAAATTGTTTTATATATGTAGAAAAGTAATAATAGAAAAGTACTAAAAGTAAATTATTGACCTGTATATAGACGTATTGCCACAAAAATTAAGACAATTATTCCTCCATAAATTAGTACCTTTTTTCCGGCTCCTTTGTAATAACGCTCATGGTTTTTTATGTCTTTTCTATAGCTGTAAGTCATTAATACTATAAAAGCTAAAATAAAAAAGATCATAAATATAATTCTACCAGTCGTAAAATAAGCGCCTAAAAACATAACTTCAATTGTTTAGTAAATTGTTGATGAATAGATTTTTTGAGTTTAAAACTTTCGTAAAGTTTCTATATATTGTCTATTCAAATGAATCAATATTTTATTTTACAAAATTACAAATAAAATGAAGAACGCCATCGTTTTTGGGGCAACTTCTGGAATAGGAAAATCTTTAACTGAGATTTTAGTAAAAGAAGGATATCGAGTTGCTATTACTGGGAGAAGATTGCCGCTTTTAGAAGCGCTTAAACAAAAGTTTCCAGACCAAGTTTTAGTAAAGCAGAATGATATTCAGGATACTCAAGAAGTAGAGAACGTATTTTCTGAAATTGTATCAGAATTTGGAACGATAGATCTTATAGTGCAATCTTCAGGAGTTGGTTTTGTGAATCCAAAATTAGAATGGTCTAAAGAAGAACAATCTATAAATACGAATGTTTTAGGGGTAACAAAATTATACACTTTAGCGTATAACCTCTTTAGAGCCCAACAATTTGGGCATTTGGTAGGTATTACTTCTATTGCCTCTATTCGAGGGAATCGTGCAGCTCCTGTGTATTTTGCTTCGAAAGCGTATCAAAAAGCATACCTAGAGAGTTTGTATATAAAAACCAAATCTATAAAATCGAAACTTGTTTTTATTACAGAAATTAGACCTGGCTTTGTAGATACTGCCATGGCTTTAGGGGAAGCAGTTTTTTGGATGGTTCCTTTAGAGAAAGCAGCAAATCAAATTTACAGTGCTATTAAAAGTAAAAAAAGAGTAGCTTATATTTCTAAGAGATGGCAACTTATTGCTTGGGCTTTAAAACTAGCGCCTGCCTGGTTATTAAAAAAAACATTATAATAATTTATAAGAGATAAAAATGAAAAATAAAATAAAATCAGTACATGAATTTCATACAGCTTTTGGCGCTGGTATTAAAAACAGACCAACAGCAAGCATTGATGAGGACAGAAATTTACTTCGTTTTAATTTAATGAAAGAAGAGAATGAAGAATATTTAGAAGCAGCAGAAAATAACGATTTAGTAGAGGTCGCAGATGCTTTAGGAGATATGTTATATATTTTGTGTGGTACTATTATAGAGCATGGCATGCAAGATAAAATAGAGGACGTTTTTAATGAAATTCATAGAAGTAATATGAGTAAATTAGGCGAAGATGGAAACCCAATTTATAGAGAAGATGGCAAAGTTCTAAAAGGAGTTAATTACTTTAAGCCACATATAAAAAAAATTTTAGAGCAATAATTTTCAATCAAAATGAGCAATATTATTTCGAACATATGCCAATGTTAATGAAATAATATTGTCCTCATATTTATAAAATTGAGTATCTAATTCGTCCCACAGATCAATATTAGTGTCTTTTTCCATTAATATTTGTTGTCGTATTCTTAAGTTTTTAGGAACCGGAATTTCTGGAAATAAGTAGATTGCTTTGGTAAGAATATCAACGGTGTTTTCTGCTTTAATGGCCAGGTACGCTTGAAATATTTCATGAGTGAATTGCCCAGAAGAGTTAAAAAAGAACTGTATAAACCCACCGTTTGTAACGCTATCTTCTAAAACATCTAAATAAATAAATGTTTTTTCAAATTCATTTAAATTACTAAAATTGTCTTTTTCAGGAATTTTTTTCCCAATTATCTCTCCAATTCTTGTAATTTTTTCTGCATCAACATTTAGAAGTAATGCAATTTCTGTAGAGGTCATTTTTTTATTTTATTTAGTGCTATTCAATAGATTTCTTAAAAGCATTTTCCCCTCCAACAATTGGAAGTATTAATTTAGTACCTTTTAAATCAATGGTCAATTCAGTTCCTGGTTTTGGTAGCAGTGTATACTCACTGTCGCTAGAAAAAATCATTAAACCTATCTGTTGTCCTTTTTTAATGATTTGATCATCTGGTTGTAAATTAAAAGTCATTTCATAGAATGCACCTGGTTTTAAAGGCGTGCCTTCTGTTAAGGATGTATGATTTTGCAGATCTGCCCATCCACGAGTAATAATATTATCAGTAATTTTTATTCTCCTGCCTTTGCTCCATGGTAAAGAAACTAAATACACAGATAAGTTTACTGCTTTTTTAGAGCTCGCTGCTTTTATGGTGATGGTTGATCGTCCAGAGATGTGAACATCTTCTTTTAAAATAGGAGATGCATATAGCAAACGATGCTCTGTGAAGTCTGCTTGTGCTAATGCATCTGCAGTAAAAGAATAATTATCTACTAACATTTCTTTTCCTTTAGATATAGTGCTATTTAAAGTTAAGCTTCCAGCTTTAGGCGCTCCAGGAGTTAAGTAAAAAGTAACTGGTTTTGCCGCTGGATTTGGGTAATCTGCGTATGCGGTTGGTTCATTTCTTTGGTCATTTTCTCTAACAATCCAAGCTTTTGCATCTGCTTCAACATTATTTTCAACTCCGTGTAAATACCTTGTAAACCATCGGTTCATCATTTTCATTGGTGGCGGACCACCATGACCGTTTTGATGATAATATACTTGTGTTGGTAACCCCATTTCTTTGGCACGTTCATAAATTCTAAAACTATGCTCTGGCATTACATTCCAATCATTAAATCCATGAGACATCAACAATGCGGCCTTCATTGGTCGCATATCATTTATATAATCTCTTCCTGCCCAAAAATTGTTATAATCTCCAGAAGCTCTGTCCATACCATTAGCCATTTCTGTATCTCTAATAACTTTGTTATTTCTAGCTCTATTTTCTTCTTTTCCACTGTGAATAAAATCGTATAACACGTCTATATCTTCCCCTAAATAACCACCCGGAGAACGCACTAAACCATTAGAACGGTAATAATGATAATAAGAAGTATTGGGTGCTATTGGAATAATAGCTTCTAAACCAGCAACACCAGTTGTTGCTGCTGCTAACGGAATAGTTCCGTTGTAAGAAGTACCTGTCATGCCTACTTTTCCAGTAGACCAATATGCAGAAACAGTTTCGTTTCCTGTTCTAGAAGCAAACCCTTTTACACGGCCGTTTAACCAATCTACAACTGCCTTTGGTGCTAAAGATTCATTGTCTCCTCCAACCGTTGGCGCGCCATCTGACAAGCCAGTTCCGGGAGAAGAAGAATGCACAACAACATATCCTCTGGGAATCCATGTTTTAATTTGAGAATTTGAAATAATAGGACGTTTTCCTGTTCTTTTAACTTCTGGATGAAAAGGATTTGGTACTGTTTCCCCTAACTCATGTTTTACATTCCAAAACAATTCTCTTCCTCCATTGGCAACTCCAGAATAATACGGACTAGATTCATACACCACAGGTAATTTTAAACCTTCGGTTTCTGTTTGTAAAGGTCTTGTTATCGCTGTATGCATTCTGTCTAAACGTCCGTCGCCATCCGAATCAAAAGTAGTTTCTACCCACAAATCTGTACGAATCCATTTGCTATCATCAGAAAAAGCTGCTACTATTTGAGCTTCACCATCTTTAAAAACAGGTATTGCTTTCTCTTGTGCGGTTGTTTTTATAGCAAAAACAACAAGTACTGTTAAAAGTATTTTTTTCATTTTAATTATTTTATTTAAGAACAGAAAACTCAATAGAAGAATCTGTAAAAACGGTATGTGTTTGATTTTTAAAATCTTTTTCATCTGCTTTATAGATATTGTCTACATAGGTTTGCGGATTCAAATCTATTAAAGGAAACCAAGTACTTTGCACTTGAATTTGCATTTTATGTCCTTTTTTAAACGTGTGAAAAACATCTTGCAGTTTAATGTTTACGTCCGTTTTTTTATTTGGAATAAAAGGTTCTGGATGCTCGAAACTATTTCTAAAACGTCCTCGTAAAACTTCACTTCTAACCATTAAATGATAATTGCTCATTTTTAAATGGTCTTGTAGTTTGTCATTGGTTTCTTCTAAATTATCAGGATGTACGTCAATTACTTTTACAATCCAATCTGCTGATGAGCCTGTGGTAGCTACTTTTAATTTTGCTAAAATGTCTCCAGCTAAGGTATAATCTTCGGATAAAATATCGGTTTCAAAAACCAGCACATCGGGTCTTCTTGCCGCAAAACGTTGGTCATCTGTCATGTATTTTCTTGGCGTAAAAACCGTTTTAATATCTTCGGAATACGGAACAGGATGTTTCAGATCACTCATAAATTTAATTTCATGCGTTAATTTACCGTCATGTTGTTTCGCTAAACTTTGATTTCTATTTAAAAACCAACCTTCTTTTACCATATTTTCAGGAGGCCAAGCATCATAAGATTTCCATTCTTTTTTACCAGAATCAAAAACATACGCTTCTGGCAAACCAGAATTTTTATCTCCTTTTCCTTTTAAGAAATGGTTAAAGAATTTTGTTTCAATTTCCGATTGAAATTTCAAAGAAATAGAATCACCAAAGTAATAATTACCTACATAATTTTCTACTCCAGCTCTTGCCCATTTCCCATGATCCCAAGGACCAAAAACTAGGGTATTGTAATTGTCTTTTCCGTTTTTTTCAATGGCTTTATAGGTTTCTAAGGGGCCGTATAAATCTTCTGCATCAAACCAACCACCAACAATCATGGTGGCCACAGAAGAAGGTACTTTGTCTAAATGCTGAATAATTCCTTTGCTTTGCCAAACAGAATCATAATTAGGATGTTCTACAATTTCTTTCCAGAAATAATCATCAATTCTGTCTTTGTTTTCTGCAGTTTTTACGTCTAATTTCTCGTATTGAAAATATTCATTTAAGTTTTTTAAAGGCCCTTTGTCTAAGAAAAATTGATATTGATCTTTAGATTCCATTTTAGGAAAAGAGTACCAAGCAGAATCTGTTGGCGTGTCTTTATAAGTTCCAAATAAAGAAATAGCTCTAAAATAACTTAATAGAAATGCACCATTATGATGAAAATCATCAAAAAAGAAATCTCCAATACATGCTTGTGGAGATGCTGCTTTTAAAGCAGGATGCGCTTCTATTGTAGAAACGGTTGCATAGTGCCCAGGATATGAAATTCCCCAAGTACCTAAATTACCGTTGTTGTTTTTAACATTATTCACTAGCCAATCAATGGTGTCATAGGTATCTGAAACTTCATCAGCTTCTTTTGCAGTTTTATTAGGAATATACGCACGCATATTGTCGTAAACGCCTTCGCTCATCCAGCGGCCGCGAACATCTTGATATACTATAATATTGCCTTGTTTCATTAAATGAATATTCGGTCCTATTTTAGTTTTCATCTTTTCGTCTCCATAAGGCGCAGAACTATAAGGCGTTCTTTGCATTAAAATAGGATATTTTTTAGCAGTATTTTTTGGAGAATAGATGGTAGTATGTAATTTGATGCCATCTCTCATTGCAATTGTTACTTCCTGTTTTGTGTAATTATCTATTACATAACTATCCTCTTTGTTTTCTTTTGAAGAATTACAAGAAGTATATAGAAAAAAACTAAGAATAGCTAGTAGGATAAACTTTTTCATGTTGGTTTAGATTAGTTCCGATAAAGCTACGAAACTAAAAAGAGTTGATGAAAATTCTTTTGTTAAAATGATTTTTGAATATTTTTTAATGACTTAAAAAAACCTACGTTTCTTTTCTGCTATTGAAGAAAACAAGGAAAGTGTGCGGTTATCCGCAGCTAAAAAACTTTATAAATCTTTGTGTTTTTCTATGTGCATCTTCCCAGTAAAACCCTTATTTTTGCAAACTATGCAAGATTCTAAAAAATTACAACTAACCGATTGGTTACCAACTACAAACAAGGAAGTTAAAATTCGTGGTTGGGAAGAACTAGACGTTATTTTATTTAGTGGAGACGCATATGTAGATCATCCTTCATTTGGGCCTGCTGTAATTGGACGTATTTTAGAAAGTTACGGTTTAAGAGTGGCAATTGTGCCGCAACCAAGTGTTAATGATAATTTGCAAGATTTTGAAAAATTAGGGAAACCTCGTTTATTTTTTGGTGCAACCGGTGGTTGTATGGATCCGATGGTGAGTAATTACACTGCAAGTAAAAAAAGTAGAGACAAAGATGCATATACCCCAAATGGTGATAAAGGTTTTAGACCCGATTATGCAACTTCTGTATATTCAAGAATATTAAAAGAAAAGTTTCCTGATGTGCCTGTTTTAATTGGCGGAATTGAAGCTTCTTTAAGACGTGTAACGCATTACGATTACTGGTCTGATAAATTATTACCAACTATTTTAGAAACTTCTAAGGCAGATATGTTGGTCTATGGAATGGGAGAGCAACCTTTGCGAGAAATTGTAGAATTATTGCAAAAAGGAGTGCCTTTTTCTAGTTTAAAAAACATCAAACAAACAGCTGTTTTAATAGATCAAAAAACAGAAAAAATACCAGTTATAAAAGACTGGGAAGATGTAACTATTAATTCTCATACAGCTTGTTTAGGCGACAAGAAAACATTTGCTTCTAACTTTAAGGTAATAGAGCAAGAGTCTAATAAATTAAAAGCACGAAGAATTTTACAGGAAGTAGAAGGAAAAACATTGGTCATCAATCCGCCTTTTCCTACGATGACAGAAAAGGAAATTGACGGATCTTTCGATTTGCCTTTTACACGTTTGCCGCACCCTAAATACGATAAGCGTGGACCAATTCCGGCATTTGAAATGATAAAATTCTCTATTAATATTCATAGAGGATGTTTTGGTGGTTGTAGTTTTTGTACAATTTCTGCACACCAAGGAAAATTTATTGCCAGTAGAAGTCAAGAGTCTGTTTTAAAAGAAATAGATAAAGTAGCAAATATGCCAGATTTTAAAGGCTATTTGTCTGATATTGGTGGGCCTTCTGCCAATATGTATAAGATGAAGGGAAAAGTACAATCTATTTGCGATAAATGTGTTGCACCTAGTTGTATCTCTCCAGTAGTTTGTTCTAATTTAGATACCTCTCATAAGCCTTTAACGGAACTATATCAAGCAGTAGATAAGCACCCGAAGATTAAAAAATCTTTTATTGGAAGTGGAATTAGACATGATATGTTAGTTCCAGAATTTAATAAAAATGCAGATCCAAAAGAATTGGATGCCTATACAGAAGAGGTAATGACAAAGCATGTTTCTGGGCGTTTAAAAGTAGCGCCAGAACATACTTCAGATCCTGTTTTAAAGTTAATGCGTAAGCCTTCTTTTAAATATTTTCATATGTTTAAAGAGCGTTTTGATAAAATAAATATTCAGAAGAAATTAAACTTACAATTAATTCCTTATTTTATATCTAGTCACCCAGCAAGTGAAGTAGAAGACATGGCAAACTTAGCTGCAGAAACCAAAGATATGGGCTTTCAGTTAGAGCAAGTGCAAGGTTTTACGCCAACACCCATGACTGTTGCAACAGTAATTTATTATTCAGGATTTCACCCATATACTTTAAAACCAACAAGAACACCAAAAACAAAACAGGAAAGAGAAGACCAACATAAATTTTTCTTTTGGTACAAAAAAGAAAATAAAGATTGGATTCGAAATACCTTAAATAAAGTAGGGCGTTCAGATTTATTACAGGTTTTATTGCCAGAAAATAATTCTTGGAAAAAGAATAAAACAGCTCATAAAACAGCACAGCATACTTTTGATGATGCCATTCCTTTTAATAAAAGAAAGAAGAAGGTAAGCAGAGCTCCCAAAAAGAAAAGGAGGTAACGGCTTGGTTCTGATTAGTGCGGGAATTAAAAGAAACTAAACTTTTAATTAAGCCCTTACAGAACTTGTTATAGTTTTATAAACGTGATCCCAATGTTCTTTTTTTTCTAATGTCATAATGTTATTGCTTTCAAATCTTAGGCATGCAGCGTGCGCAATGAAGTTATATTTTTAAATGCACAAACAAACGAAATTATTCTAGAAAAACTATCTTTGATTTTTAAGGGGGTAATCTTTCAATACAAGAATTATGAACATAGAGAATGCACAGCAGCAAGTAGACAATTGGATTAAAGAGCACGGAGTACGTTATTTTAATGAGCTTACAAATATGGCACAATTAACCGAAGAGGTTGGGGAGGTTGCCCGTATTATTGCAAGACGTTATGGCGAACAAAGTGAAAAGGAGTCTGATAAGAACAAAGATTTAGGCGAAGAATTGGCAGATGTGCTATTTGTTGTTTTATGTTTGGCAAATCAAACAGGTATTAATTTACAAGATGCTTTTGAAAATAAATTAGATATTAAAACAAAACGCGATCACGATCGCCATCATAATAATCAAAAATTAAAATAACATGACTTTTATAGAAAAAACAAAACAACCGCTTTTTTGGAATAATGTAAGAAAAGTGACCATTCCTTTTTTTATAATGGTTGTTTTAATCTCTTTACTTTTAAATAGTTGGGAAGCTATTTTTGCTGGAAATTTTGATTTGGTAAATGAAGTAAACTTTAGCAATGGAAAATGGATGAACTTTTGGGGATTTAAACTCTTTTTAAGTCTCTTTTATGGAATTTATGTAACCAATAAGAAAATGAAATAATAAAAAAAAAGCGACTGAGAAGTCGCTTTTTTTTGGTTTATAGTGATTTGTTAATCCAACTGAATCAAATCAATATCGCTTTCTTTCACTTGCTTGTTTAACTCAGATACGCTCGTTTTAAATAATGTATTTAGCTTTGCCAATTCCGTATCAATCTCTTTTGTAATATCATTTTTAAAATCTATTGCCTGCTGTGTAGGGGCATAGTTGCCTATTCTAGTTAACGAGTTTAAATGTGCTAATTTGTTATTCAAACGAATTGGAAAGTTTAAAGGATCTTGCCCGCTTTTAGATTTTGTTTGGTACAAGGTTTCTTCAATCTTCGTTATCTTTTTCACCAAAGTATCTGCATACGCTAACAACATTTTGTACTTTTCTTTATTTTTAATAGATTTCTTTAAAAGATTAACCTGGTTCCTAACTTTCTTTATATTTATTAATGCTTTATGAATCTCAGTCATTTTTAGGTTAATGTCATTAATAAAGTCGAATTGCATTTTCATTTCACTTATAGAAGCCTCTGAATTAGGGTTTCTTAGGATGGTAAAGTTTTGCTTTGCTGTCTTATCATTTACAGACAATATTACTTTGTAAGTTCCTGGTAATGCCATTGGGCCGCTTAGAGAAGCCCACCACAAAATCATTCCTTTTACTTTCTCTGCACCCGGATACATCATGTTCCAATAGAAAATATTGTTACCATCTTCCATTTTTAACTTTTCCTCTTTCTTTTCTTTATTCGGTTTGGTACTGTATTTTTTAATGAAGTTATCATTTGCATCATAGAAAGAAAGCGAGATGGTATCTTTCTCATTTTCTTTTTTAATGAAATAATTTACAGCAACACCGCCGGCATGGTTGGTGCCTGCTGTTCTAGAAGTTTTACCGTTTCCGCCACTCATATTATAGGCGTTTTTTGGTTGATATAAAACCATTTCTTGTTTACTGATGGTTTTATTTAGTTGATGCAACGGTGTTAAATCGTCAATAATCCAAAGAGATCTACCTTGTGTTGCAGCAATTAAATTATTGTTTTTAATAGCCAAGTCTGTAATGGGCACAATTGGTAAATTTTGCTGAAAAGATTCCCAGTTTTTACCATCATCAAATGAAACATACATTCCTCTCTCTGTTCCTGCATATAACAACCCTTTTCTTTTAGGATCTGCTCTCAATGCTCTTGTAAAACTTTCATCTCCAATTCCATTAGTAATTTGTTTCCAAGATTGTCCATAGTTCTCTGTTTTGTAAATGTAAGGTCTGTAGTCTCCGGACTTGTATTTTGTACCTACAACATAAACACTACCTTTTACAAACGGATTTATTTCAATACAGTTAATCATCATCCATTCTGGCATTTTCTTTGGCGTTACATTGTCCCAGGTTGTGCCATTGTTTTTTGAAACATGTACCAAACCGTCATCAGAACCTGTCCAAATTAAACCGGGTTCTAAAGCAGATTCTGCAGCTGCAAAAATAGTTCCGTAATATTCTACACCGGTATTGTCTTTTGTAATAGGGCCGCCTGAAGCACCTAAAGTTTTAGGGTCGTTTCTAGTCAAATCAGGACTAATTAATTCCCAAGATTGCCCTTCATTTTCGGTTGCGTGTAAATGATTAGAACCTGCGTATAATTTCTTTTTATTATTCGGTGAAAAGAAGATTGGAAAATTCCACTGAAAACGGTATTTGAAATCTTCTGCTCCGTGACCCATTGGGTCATCTGGCCAAACATTTACGGCTCTGGTTTCTCCTGTCTTATGATTTTTTCTAGTTAACAAGCCACCATAACTTCCACCATACACAATCTCATCATTTAAAGGATCTACTGCAATATGTGCACTCTCACCACCGGCAGTAGAGCTCCAATCAGACTCGGTAATAAATCTACCCGAAGTTCTATGGGAAATTCTTACCGTAGAATTGTCTTGTTGTGCTGCTAAAATTCTATAAGGAAAATGGTTGTCTGTGGTAACTCTGTAAAATTGTGAAGTAGGCTGGTTCATATAAGTGCTCCAATTCTCACCGGCATCAAAAGAAACTTGTGCGCCACCATCATCTCCAATAATCATTCTTTGATTGTCTTCTGGAGCAATCCATAAGTCGTGATGATCTCCATGAGGTGCGTTGTATGTTTTGTATGTTTTTCCGCCATCTGTAGATTTATGATACCGTACATTTAAAACATATAAAATATTTTCATCTTGCGTATCTGCATACAAACGTGTGTAATACCAAGCTCTTTGTCTTAACTTTCTTTCAGAATTAATTAATGTAAAGGTTTTACCAGCATCTGTAGATTTATAGATTCCACCTTTTTCATTTTCTATTAAAGCCCAAACAATATCAGAATTTACAGGAGAAACGGCAACGCCACTAATTCCCCAAAGACCGTCTGGCAATCCTTTATTTGTAGAGATATTTGTCCAATTTTCTCCTTCATCGGTACTTTTCCATAGCGCAGAACCATCGCCACCAGAAGACAGACTATATGGTGTTCTTCGAATATTCCAGGTAGTTGCGTATAATATTCTAGGATTATTAGGATCTATTATTAAATCTACAACACCTGCATTTTCATTAGAAAACAACACTTTTTTCCAATTAGTACCGCCATCAGTAGATTTATAAACACCTCTTTCTTGTGTGGGTTTATACAAATCTCCCATAACACCTGCAAAAACAATATCTGGGTTTGTAGGGTGAATTCTCATTCTAGGAATATGTCTTGAGTTTTTTAAGCCAATATGTTTCCACGATTTCCCGGCGTTTTCAGATTTCCAAATTCCGTCTCCAGAAGAAACATTTCCGCGAACGGTTTTTTCTCCCATTCCAACATAAATAACATTATTATCAGATTCAGAAACAGCAACTGCACCAACAGAGCCTCCAAAAAATCCATCAGAAATATTCTGCCAAGTATTTCCAGCATCATTGGTTTTCCATACACCGCCGCCAGTTGCACCCATATAAAATAGGTTTGCTTTGCCAGAAACTCCTGCAACTGCTGCACTTCTTCCACCTCTAAAGGGTCCTATATTTCGCCATTCTACAGCGCTAAAATATTCGCTAGAAACTTTGGTACTATTTTTTTGTGCATTAACTTTGGCATTTAAGGATAATAGTATAAAAATGACGAGGAGAACGTATTTTTTCATGTCGGTTATTTAAAGAATTAAAGTTTAAAAATAAGAAATAAAATCAGGTTTTAGAATGGACATATTATTAAATGTTTTAAGGGATACTAAAATAAATGAAGAAATTACCATTTC
>OJIK01000083.1_pt1 | contig 34568 bp, 32 predicted proteins | sample 1595571 | NCBI WGS metagenome assembly OJIK01 (sample SAMN05416791, study PRJEB24817) | seawater metagenome | isolation source: Sea water | place: Canada:Atlantic | collected 2013-11 | reverse complement strand
CTCGGTCTCGTGGGCTCGGAGATGTGTATAAGAGACAGAAAGAATACATTCTGTTTTTATGAACAATAGTATTAAAGTTCTTTGTAACCGTTCCTCCTACTCTCTGAGTTGGTGAGTTTGAATTAAAGTAAATAGGGTTCTCTTTTTCTAACTTTTCTAATTCTTTTAAAGTTCTATCGAAATCAAAATCTGAAATTGTTGCATTATCTAATACATAATAATTATAATTATGGTTATTTAACTGCTCACGAAGTTCCTTTATTTTTTCCTCTATCGTCATAATTTATCTCTAAAAAAACCTTGTTTTTAAGGTTGAAAAAATGTGCTTTATATCCTTATTCAAAAATGAAATAAAAAAACGAAATACGTTGTAAAAATACATAAAATTTCTACATTTAATGAAACTTCTAATTATTGAATTATAGAAAGTTTTAAACCATTTTCTATAAATTAATGGAGTAGTAAATAAGTTTTACTCCTTTACCGTTCCATTAAAGTAATTTATTTTAGAACTGATGGATTTCCTGAGGACCTTCTATAACTTGTTACTTAATCTGCATAACAAATAGCATCTAAAATTCGCTAATTTATTATATTAAAAAAAAGGAATACTAATTACCACTCTTTTATCACGGTAAATTTTATTAGGTTTTCACTCTCTTTTATTCTATTACTTCGTGCTTTCAAGTTCAAAAGAGTATGCTTTCTCATTGTTGAAAAAGTCATTTCATCCTTTCCTAATACTTGTTTAAATTCGGTTTTTGTTAAAAGCAACAACGTATTAGATAAATCGTATAAATAATTTACCGTTTGTCGGCAAGTTCTAACTTCACACTTTGGCTGATAGGCTCTTTTTTGTTTTTAACAAATAAAACAATTGAGAAAAGCAGGAGGTAAACTCTCATAAAAAATAAAACCCGAAACAAAAATTGTTTCGGGTTTAAAGAATTTTAAAATATTTTAAAATATCATTCTACTAGTAGTATGTGTATCTTCTAACTTTTGCAATATGTTTTGCCAAACGAATTACTTGATGGGAATACCCATATTCATTATCATACCAAACATAAACAACAATACTCTCATTATCTGTAATAGTTGCCTTACTATCAAAAATTGAAGGCGCAGTGACACCTATAATATCTGAAGATACAAGCTCATTATCAAGTGAGTACTTTATTTGCTCGACCAACTCACCTTCTAAAGCATATTTTTTAATTAAAGAATTCACACGCTCTGTGGTAACTTTTGTATGCAATTGTAAATTTAAAATTGCTAAAGAACCGTTAGGTACAGGCACTCTAATTGCGTTAGAAGTTAACTTACCCGCTAATGCGGGTATTGCCTTTGAAACAGCAGCTCCTGCACCGGTTTCTGTAATTACCATATTTAAAGCTGCAGATCTTCCTCTTCTATATTTACTGTGCATATTGTCCACTAAATTCTGATCATTTGTATATGCATGAATGGTTTCTAAATGTCCTTTTTTAATCCCATAATTGTCTTCTAAAACTTTTAAAATTGGCGTAATTGCATTAGTTGTGCAAGATGCTGCCGAGAAAATAGTTACATTATCTGGATTGTGTTGTTTATGGTTTACACCGTGTACAATATTGGGAACTCCTTTTGCTGGAGCTGTAATTAAAACTTTACTTGATCCTTTTGATTTTAAGTGTCTACTTAACTCTTCTTGATCTCTAAACGCACCTGTATTGTCTATAATTAAAGCATCGTTAATTCCGTATACTGTATAATCAATATCTTCCGGTTTGCCTGCAGAGATCATATAAACGGTAGTTCCGTTAATAATTAATGCTTTGTTTTCTATATCTACCTGAACAGTTCCTAGGAAATCTCCGTGCACAGAGTCTATACTCAATAAAGATGCTCTTTTTTCTAAGACTTGTTGATTTATTTCCCCACGGGTAACAATTGCTCTTAATCTTAATTGAGAACCTTTACCCATTTTAGTCATTAGCTCTCTTGCCAATAAGCGACCTATTCTTCCGAAACCGTACAGTACAACATCTTTAGGTTTAATGTCTTTTGCTATTGTTGCATCTTTTAATTTATTATTTACAAAGGCTACTTTGTCTTCGCAATTTGCTGTACTTAAATAACACTCATAAGCTAATTTACCAATATCTAATTTAGAAGAAGGCAAATCTATTTGTGTAATTGCTTTTGCAATATCTAATGCATCTAGAATAGAGATTGGCTTACTTACAAATTCTTTTGCATATTCTATTAAATTTAATACTTCACTAGCCCTTTTATCTACTAAAGGATTTCTAAAAAGCACTAATTCGATAGACTTATCATACCATAAATCGTTTACAATATTAATAAATTCTACAGTTGCTCTTCTTGTTTGAGCCTGCGATAAAACTTCTTCGTTGTAATTTGCTTTTGTTGACATAGTTGTTATACTAGAATTAAATTTTCGGCAAAAGTATACCAATTATTTAAAATACGAAATCGATTGCGTAAAAAGTTTTGAAATAAAAAACTCTGAATTTTAAATACAGACTTTTATAAAATCGTTTTACTAACTACCTGTAAGTGTATAACTCTTTCTCTCCTTTTAAATTTATCATTTCTACAGCAATCCTAAACCCTCTTTTACCTAATTGATTCAATAATTCAGCAGTTTCTTTGGCATCTGTTACCCTTTTATTATTTACTTTAATAATTACATAGTTTTTTAAATTATTTTCATTGCTATCTTTTCCTGTTCTAATAATCTGAACACCGTTTGAAATATTTAACTTTTTTATTCCTTCTTCAGAAATATTTTTTAATTCCCATTGAAAAACAGTAGCAACATGCCTTTCTATAAGTTTAGATAATTTCACTTTCTTGGTTATTAATTCGCCGTTTCTTTCTACCGTTACATCTACAATATCCTTAGGTCTTTTTGCTGTTAACTGACCCTTCAATTCAGAAAACTTAGAAATTTTTATATTATTTATTCTTTTAATAATATCCCCTTCTTTTAACCCTGATTTTACTTTGTTTTCACTCTGTTCTATGACATTACTTACTTTTACGCCCTGACCCTTGTAACTTAAATCTACTGTAATTCCTAAAATTGCTTGCTGCACTGCGCCAAACTCTAAAATATCATCAATTATCTTTTTTGCAATATTAGAGGGTACGGCAAAAGAATACCCAATAAAAGAACCAGTTTTAGTTGAAATAGCAGTATTTATACCTATTAATTCGCCTCTTCCGTTTACTAAAGCGCCACCACTATTTCCAGGGTTTACCGCCGCATCTGTTTGTATAAAAGATTCTATATTTCTATTTCCTTCCAAATCTCTTCCTTTTGCAGAAACAATTCCTGCAGTTACAGTAGAAGTTAAATTATAAGGATTTCCAACGGCTAAAACCCATTCTCCTATTTTAATATTATCTGAATTTGCAAAGGGAACATAAGGGAAATTTGTATTTGCTTCTATTTTTAATAAAGCAATATCATTAGCAGCATCGCTTCCTACTAATACAGCTTTATACTTTTTTTTATTATTTAATGTAATTTCTAATTCACTAGCACCATCTATTACATGGTTATTTGTTACAATATAACCATCTGCAGAAATAATTACACCGCTTCCCGTGCCTACTTGCTCGTATTTTTTGGTGCCCTGGCCTCTTCCATAATATTTTTCTGCCCATGGGTTTACCTGAGTCTTCACCGCTGTATTTTTAACATGAACTACGGCATGGATCGTATTTTCCGCAGCGACAGTGAAATCTGTTGTCATTTCTGCGGCACTTGCATCTTTTATTGTTGAACTATAGCTTGTTTGGACAATATTAGTAGGTGTTTTAATTGTTCTCTCTAACGTCATCGGTTCTTCTAATAATAGCTTGTAACCACCTAATGTTATTGCCCCTCCTAAAATTGCCATAGCTAAAAAACCGAATGCTTTTTTCATAATTACTCATTTTTGTTATCCAAATATATAATTTTAACATCTTTAAAAAATCTGTTTAACTTCATTTTAACGGACTTTAACCCCTTTTTAACATCCTTTGTTTGTTCCTGAAATACTTACCTTTGCTTTATGAATTTTAATTTTTATAAATATCAAGGAACAGGAAACGATTTTATAATGATGGATAATAGAGCTGAAGTTTTTCCAAAAGAAAATATGGAAGTAATTTCTAATCTTTGTAATAGACATTTTGGAATTGGTGCAGACGGGGTTATCTTAATTGAAAATGATGTCGAACACGATTTTAAAATGATTTATTTTAATGCTGACGGCAGCCAGACTTTCTGCGGAAACGGAGGTAGATGTGCAGTTTCTTTTGCAAAGTATTTAAATATCATTAAAAATAAAACAACTTTTATTGCCGTTGATGGAGCTCATTTGGCTGAAATTAAAAATAATATTGTTTCATTAAAAATGATTGATGTTGACAATATTCGAATTCAAGAAAATTCAGTTTTTGTTTATACTGGAACACAACACCACGTGGAAATGGTTGATAGTTTAGATGACTATCCTGTTTACGAAAAAGGAAAAAAAATAAGAGCATCCTATGATGTACCAGGAAGTAATGTGAATTTTGTAGAACAGATTAACACTAGTACTTTTAGAGTTAGAACATATGAAAAAGGTGTAGAAGGTGAAACTTTAGCTTGCGGAACCGGTGTTACAGCAGTTGCCATTGCCATGCATAAAACAAAAAAAACAACTAGTAATTTAATTTCTTTGCCCGTTGAAGGTGGTGTTTTAGAAGTTTCCTTTACTGAAGAAAACAGCCATTATAAAGACGTATACTTGAAAGGATCTGCAACCTTTGTTTTTAAAGGGAAAATACAAATTTAATGGAATATTTAAAAGGAGAAAACAGCAATCTGAGAGCATTAGAGCCAGAAGATTTAGAATTTCTATACACTATAGAGAACAACGAATCTTTTTGGGAAATAAGTCATACCCAAACTCCATTTTCTAAATATCTTTTAAAACAATATCTAGAAAACGCACATTTAGATATTTTTGAAGCGAAACAGCTACGTTTACTTATTGAAGAAAAATCCACAAAAAGACAAATTGGACTGATTGATTTGTTTGATTTTAATCCACAACATAAAAGAGCGGGAATTGGAATTTTGATTCACCCAGATTTTCAGAAAAATGGTTTTGCTTTTGAAGCGCTCTCAATTTTAATTGATTATGCTTTTAAGCATTTAAACTTGCATCAATTGTATGCAAATATTACTGCTAATAATTCTAAAAGTATTTCCTTGTTTACAAAACATAAGTTCAAGAAAGTTGGCATAAAAAAAGATTGGATTTTATCAGAAGGGAAATTTAAAGATGAAATCTTATTTCAATTGATAAAATAGTAACTTTACAGTCTTAAAATATTTACAATTGAAGAAAAAAGTGATTTACATATTGGCTGCAGTTTTATTAATTGGAGCAATTATTGGCTATAATTATTACCAAAAAATATTCGGAAAAGCAATTACAAAAGATCTTGTGCTGTTTGTAACTAATTCTGATAGTTTGTCAGATATTCAAAAAGAAATTAAAGATTTTTCTATAAATCCAGATTCTTTTCTCTGGGTAGCAGCTAAAAAAAAAATCTCTAATGCAAAACCCGGTAGGTATTTACTAAAAAAAGGAATGTCTAATAACGAAGTTGTAAACATGCTTCGAAGCGGCAGACAAACTCCTTTTAAATTATCTTTTAACAATCAAGATACTTTAGAAAAATTTGCGGGTAGAATTGCCGCACAAGTTGAAGCCGATTCTATCTCATTGCTTAATTCTTTTAGCGATAAACAATTTTTATCTAGGAATAACTTAACTAACAAATCCATACTTCAAATTTTCATACCAAATACTTATGAATTTTACTGGACAGTTTCTCCAGAAAAATTTAGAGCAAAAATGTTGGATTCTTATAAAATATTTTGGAATAAAAATAGGCTACAAAAAGCAAAAAAACTAAATTTAACAAAAGAAGAGGTAATTACTTTAGCTTCTATTGTGCAAAAGGAAACTGCTCAGAATTCTGAAAGACCAATTGTTGCTGGCTTATATTTAAACAGACTAAGAAAAGGTTGGGCGCTGCAAGCAGATCCTACAATTATCTATTGTGTAAAAGAAAAGAAAGGACAAGATTATGTTGTTAAAAGAGTTTTAACAATAGATTTAGAGATAGAATCTCCTTACAACACTTATAAGTATAGAGGATTACCCCCTACTCTAATTGCTATGCCCGATATTTCTAGTATTGATGCGGTTCTAAATGCTGAAAAACATAATTATATGTATATGTGCGCTAATGTTGAAAAATTAGGATACCATGCTTTTGCAAAATCCCTTATACAACATAATAGAAATGCAGATAAATACCATCAATGGATGAACAAAAAAAGGATTAATAGGTAAGTTATTTGTTGCTTAGATAGTGTTAAAATAGAACTACATATAACAATTTTGGAATTCATTGAAGAATCCTTTTTTTGTTATTAATTTCATAAAGTATACTTTACAGAATCCAAAAATAAACACAAAAACACGATAAATATTTCATTATTTGTATTTTTTTAAAATTTAATACATTGATAATCAATTAATTTAGATTGTCTTTGTAAATTTGCAACGCTAAATGTAAATACATTTTTATCAAAAATAAAATACTTTTATTCAGTCTAATTATTCTTTTTATCAACGCAATTTCTATTGTTAATATAAAGGATTCTGAATCAGAAACAGTTACAACTACAAAGTTAAGCTTTCCTAAAACTTTGGGAAATGATATTTTCTATTTAAAAAGAGATTTCATTGCATTTAAAGAAGCAGTTGCCTTTAAAGAATCTCAAGGAAAATACGAAGTTGTAAATACTTTAGGATATCTTGGGAAATATCAATTTGGCAGAACTACTTTGCATCGATTTAATATTTACAATACTCAAGAATTTTTAAGAGACCCTGTTTTACAAGAAAAAGCATTTGTTGCGCTGTGTAAAGTAAATAAATGGATTTTAAGAAAAGATATAAAGCGCTCTGTTGGAAAAACTATAAATGGAATTAAAGTTACAGAATCTGGAATTTTAGCTGCTGCTCATTTAAGTGGTGCAGGAAATGTAAAGAAATTTTTAAGGAGTAACGGTTCTCAAAGTTTTTCAGATGCTTACGGTTCTAGTATTAAATCTTACATGAAAAAATTTGGGAACTACAATGTTTCCAATATTTTAGCTGATCAAAAAGCAAAAGTATAGCGCTAGCATCTTCCCCGAAAAAACAACAACTTTCTCCAATATTCGGTATTCTAATACTTATTTGAAAATACTTTTTAAAAGGATGAATAAAAATTATTTTTTATTTATGAATAATAAAAATAGCAGGCTTCTTGTGTAAGTCTGGGGTTTGATGTCTCCAATCTTGCATAGAGAGTGTTTTAATAAATTCTGAGGACAACGTAATATCTGCGGCAATACATAAATTTGTAGACGGCGATAAAGCTGCTTTTAAATCTGCAAACATTTTCTCGTTTCGATAAGGTGTTTCTATAAAAATTTGAGACTGATTTTTCTCCTTAGATAATTTTTCTAAATCCTTAAGAGCCTTTTTTCTATCGCCTTTATCAATTGGTAAATAGCCATTAAATGCAAAATTCTGTCCGTTCATACCAGAACTCATCAATGCCATTAATATAGAGCTGGGACCAACTAAAGGAACTACTCGAATATTGTTCTCATGCGCTAACTTTACGATACTTGCTCCGGGATCTGCAACTGCAGGAACTCCAGCTTCAGATAGTAACCCTACATTTATACCCTGCTTACAAACATCTAAATACCTTCTTGTTTCTATCTCTTCGGCATACTTATCTAAAGACATTATCTGCAAAGACGGTTGCGATTTTTTAGGAGAAATCTTTTTAATAAATGCTCTTGCAGACTTTTCATTTTCTACAATATAATAATCAATTTCCTCTACTACCTTTTTAACAGACAAAGGCATTACCTCTAAAGGCTCTGTATCGCCTAAAGTTGTAGGTATCAAATAAAGTTTACCAATCATAATTTTTTCTTTTATTTCTTTTAAATATCACTTATTTTAATCTCAAAAATTATTTTTCTACAGTAGTTTATAGAGAATACTATCGCAAGCTTGATTTAACATTTTGTATACTTCTTCAAAACCATTTTTCCCACCGTAATATGGATCTGGAACTGAATAATTCTTATCTGGTTGTGATTCATTTAAAATCATTTTCACTTTCTCCACATCCTCATCACTTGTGGCTAAAGAAATAATATTTTGATAATTACTTTTGTCCATCGCATAAATAACATCAAAGTTTAAAAAATCTTTTTCGGTAAATTTTCTTGCTTGTTGATTTGAAATATCAATTCCGTATTGCTTTGCAACTGCTATAGAGCGTTCATCTGGTAAATTACCTACGTGATATGCAGCAGTCCCAGCTGAGTCTACAAAAACAAGTTCTTTATTTACTTTAGATTGTAAAATACCTTCTGCTAATGGAGAACGACAAATATTACCTAGGCAAACCATCAGTATTTTTTTCATCTAAGTGAAAGTTAAATAATTTTAATAAAAGGCCTTTAGAACGTTAACTTCTTTGTTAAGTCGTCTACGTATTTTCTAAATTGCTTATCAGTTTCTGTTAGGTTGTCTACCGTTTTACAAGCATGTAAAACGGTAGCATGATCTCTTTGTCCTATTTGGTTGCCAATACTTGCCAAAGAAGTTTTTGTTAATCTTTTTGCAAAAAACATAGCCAACTGTCTTGCCTGAACAATATGTCGTTTTCTAGTTTTTGATTGTAAAGTAGCAACATCCATATCAAAATATTTAGAAACTTCTTTTTGTATGTAATCTATAGAAACTTCTTTCTTTGTGTTTTTTACAAACTTATCTACAATCTGTTTTGCAAGTTCTAGAGAAAATTCTCTTCTATTAAAAGAAGCTTGAGCTATCATAGAAATTATAACACCCTCTAATTCTCTTACATTAGATTTTATATTTTTAGCAATATATTCTACAATTTCTGACGGCATCTCTACACCATCTCTAAAAAGTTTATTGTCTAATATAGAAATTCTAGTTTCGTAATCTGGTGCTTGCAATTCTGCAGACAATCCCCATTTAAAACGAGATAACAAACGCTGTTCTATATCTTGCATATCTACAGGTGCTTTGTCTGATGTTAAAATTACTTGCTTTCCGTTTTGATGTAAGTGATTAAAAATATGAAAGAATACATCTTGTGTACCAGCTTTTCCTGATAAAAATTGAACATCATCAATAATTAGAACATCGATCATTTGATAGAAATGAATAAAATCATTTCTCGTGTTCGACTTTACTGAATCTATAAATTGTTGTGTAAATTTTTCTGAAGAAATATACAAAACTGTTTTGTCTGGGTATTTATCTTTAATATCTACACCAATAGCGTGTGATAAATGCGTTTTACCTAAACCAACTCCCCCATAAATTAGCAATGGATTAAAAGATGTTCCTCCTGGTTTATTGGCAACTGCCATACCAGCAGAACGTGCTAATCTATTAGAATCTCCTTCGACAAAATTTACAAAATTATAATTAGGATTTAGTTGAGACTCTATTTTAACTTTTTGCAATCCTGGAATTACAAACGGATTTCTTAATTCTCTTTTAGTTGCATCTAATGGCACCGTAATTTTTTGAGGCTTTAATGGATCTCTGTTAGCACTTGGTATCTTCACAATTTGCGGTCTGTTGCTGCTGTAATTGTTTTCCATCTTTACATCGTAAATCAATTTTGCATCATTGCCTAATTTTCTTACCAATGCAACCCTTAATAATTTGATATAGTGCTCTTCTAACCATTCATAGAAAAATTTACTAGGCACTTGTATTGTTAAAGCTTCTCCTGAAAGTTTTACTGGTTTTATTGGTTCAAACCAAGTTTTATAAGCTTGTGGTTTAATATTGTCCTTTATAAAGGACAAACAATCATTCCAGACAGATTCAGCAGATAGGTTCATTTATAATCGAGGTACTTATAAAATTAATAAAAATTTGGTTCAAACGAAGATTTGGGTCGTTTTTTTGGGTTATACAAAAGTGTGAATAAAATTCAGTATAAAAAAATCAATTTGCTATTGATTATTAACTATTTTTATCGTACACTGCAAATATAAAATTTATCTATAATAATTGAAAAAATCATCAACAAAAACTAGGGTTAGATATTCTGAAACTGACCAAATGGGCGTTGTTTACCATGGTAACTATGCTCAATTTTTCGAAATAGGAAGAACAGAATGGCTGCGTTCTTTAGGGGTTACATACAAAGATATGGAAATGAATGGAATAATACTTCCTGTAGTCTCTTTAAATTTAATTTTTATAAAATCCGCGCTATATGACGATATTTTAACCATTCATACCTATTTAAAAAAAGAACCAATGGTTAAAATTGAATTTAATTATGAAATTAAAAATCAGCTAGATGAATTAATTTGTACTGGGAATTCTGTTTTAGCATTTATAGATACTAAAAACATGAAACCAACGCGTTGTCCAGATTATTTATTGAAAGGATTAGGTTTTTAAATCTGTTTCTTTTTAGAATATTCTTTTTGATTTTTTTTTAAATTTTGAAGTAAATAAAAAACTACTCACAAATTTTCACAGCAACTTTATACAAATTATCGAAAATTATAAAAATAGCTTTTGAGTCATTTTTGCGCACAGAAATTATATATTGACAATCCATTTCTAATTTTTGGTTTACAATTTCAATATTTTTTTCTTTAATGATTCTCATTACAGAATTCATTAAATCATAATTAAAAGTAAGTTTATATTGAATATTAATTGTTTTTTTTAAAATATCAGAAATCTCCAAAGTCATTTGTGCAGAAGTTTTATAAGCAGAAATCAAACCACCAACACCCAATTTTGTACCCCCAAAATAACGTACAGAAACAATTAAGATATTAGTAACCTCAAAAGATTGAATTTGACCGTAAATTGGCATTCCTGCAGAATTGTTTGGCTCACCATCATCATTTGCTCTAAACCTAATTTTCTCGATTCCTAACTGATAAGCATAACAAAAATGACGCGCTGAATGGTGCTTTTTCCGAAGCTCTTCTATACGCTCTTTTACATCTTCTTCAGACAAGACAGGATAAGCATATCCAAAAAACTTACTGCCTTTCTCTTTAAACAGTGTTTCTTCAGAAGGTATTATTATCGTTTTGTATATATCTTCCATTAGATTTTAAATAATTAGCTTATTTTAAATTTTAAGCAATGGTCACTAGTATAATTCCTAAAATAGCCATTGCAACTCCTATCTTATTTTTAATACTAAATTTCTCCTTAAAGAAAAATAGACCAACTAAAGTAGACACCACTACAATTGCTACATTGTTAATAGTAAACAAGGTTGAACTTTCAAAATTCTTGTTTTGTAAAGCTTTTATTAGAAATATAATTGAATAGTAATTTGGAACCCCTAAAATGATTCCTGCAATTATATTTTTATAACCAAAAGACTCTCTTTTTTTGATGGTTTTTATAACCAAAATTAAAAATGCAAAAACTCCTGCAATGCCAAATAAGCTCCCAGAAAAGATAGAAACATCTTCATCTGCAACATAATTTTCCTGAATATATTTAAGCAAAGTATCAATTGTACCAGAGCCTATAAAAAGTAAAATAGGCAATAATAGTGTTCCGTTTTTTTCTGATTTTTCTTCTTTTACAGAAGACAGATACACTGCTATCAAAGCCATAATAATTCCTACTATTTTCAAAAAAGTTACAGACTCATTATATAAAAGTATTCCAAAAAAAACAGGCACAACTACAGACATTTTTCCCGCAATTGAGGTAACCGAAACTCCATTTTTCTGAGCTGTCATTGCCATTACAAAAAATATAGAAACAAATAGTGCTCCTAAAAACAAAGCACCGGAAAACCAAGGTTGTAAATAAATTTCTGAAATTGGTATTTGTCTTTCCGCAAAGAAAAACCCCATAGAAAAAGCAACTATGTAGTTTACAAAAATAGCTTTTAAAACATCTATTTTATAAATGCCAAAATATTTAAAAACAACAAATAAACCTGTAGAAAAAAGGATACTTAAAAGTAGAAAAATCAATTATATATAGTTTTTAGTGAGTAGTTCTAAAACGTCTTCTTTGCCTGGTTTCAGATTCCAAATATGAATACCTAAAGCCTTTGCAGCATCTGTATTTTCTTTAGTATCATCAATAAATAACGTTTCCTTTGGTGCTAAATCATTAGTCGTTAAAACAAATTCGTAAATATTGTTATTCGGTTTTCTTAAATTTATTTCATGCGATAAGTAGAATTGTTCGAAACAGATTTTGAATGCATTGTATTGTTCCATTCCCCAATTCTTTTGTATCCAAGAAATATGTAAATCATTGGTATTACTTAATAAGAATAATCTGTATTTTTTACTTTCTGATAAGTTCTGAATAAAACGCAAGCGTTCTTTTGGAAAATCTAATAAAATGGAATTCCATGCTCTTTTCAACTTGTCTTGCGAAACATGTAACCTTTCTTCAAAAAAAGTAAGAAATTTATCTGTAGAAACAAGTCCCATCTCATACTGCTGCAAAATTGGCAACACTTCTTCAGATTCTTGTGAAATATGAATTTTCTGTAACTCTTCTGCAAAAAGTTTTTTATCTAGATTGATGAAAATATCTCCAAAATCAAAGACAATATTTTTAATCATTAGTATATCTTTTTAAAATATCATTTTCTATAAACTCTTCTTTAAATTCCTTAGTAATTATTGGAGATTTTACTCCTTTTACAAAACTAGTATTCCCAACGAAAACTATGGCTTCATCCCATAATTTTTCATCTATAAAAGTTTGTAAAGTTTGTGTTCCTCCCTCAATAATTAAAGATTGAATCTGATATTTGCTTAAAACTTCGCAAACCTGTTTTGCTATATTTTTAGAAAAATCAATTTCTTCAAAAATTAAATTCTTACTCGAAACTATATTTTTATCTTTAGCTGCTGTAATAACAATGGTTTTTACGCTGCCATCTAAAATATTTGAATTCTTAGGTATCCTTAAAGTATTATCTAAAACAACACGAACTGGATTTTCTCCCGACCAACTTCTAATATTCAACTTCGGGTTATCTGCTAGAACCGTTTTTGTACCAACAAGAATTGCATGTTCTGCACTTCTTAATTTATGAACTAATTGCTGTGAATATGTATTGGAAATAAAAATAGGTTTATTTTCATTCTTAGATATTGGCGCAACAAAACCATCCTTAGTTTCTGCCCATTTTAAAATAATATACGGCCGTTTGTTTTCTTGAACTTTAAAAAAACGTTTATGATGCATTCTACACTCCTTTTCTAAAACGCCAACAATAACATTAATACCTGCGTTTTCTAAATGAGAAACTCCTTTACCAGCAACTAAACTATTAGAGTCTAAACAACCAATTACAACTTGTTTTAACTGATGTTTTACAATAAGATCTGCACAAGGTGGAGTTTTACCAAAATGACTACAAGGCTCTAACGTAACAAATATAGTTGCCTCTTTTAAAAGAGACTTATTTTCTACAGCATTAATTGCATTTACCTCTGCATGATTTTCGCCATGAGGAGACGTAAAACCCTCACCAATAATTTTATTTTGATAGACAATTACAGCACCAACAGACGGATTAGGACGTGTAGTTCCAATTCCGTTATTAGCAATTTGCAAACAGCGTTTTATGTAAAATTCGTGTTTAATAACTTAAAGTTTTATTTCTTGTGTTTTATCAACTAAAAATTCTTTTTTAAAACCGAAAACAGAAAAATGTAAATTTCCTTTAATTCTAACTTTTACCTTATTGGTCAATAGCGAATTTAACAAACCACCAAGCATACCATTTTTATTGGAATTTAAAATATTTTTCGTAGGAATATAAGCTGTCATTGGAATTGAAAAATTATCTTTAGCAGGTACCTTAAATTTTTCTGAAAAAACTTGAGCTACCTCTTTATCATTTACAAATATTTTTATTTCATCTGTGGAAATACTCCCACCAACATCATTCGGGTTTTCAAAAAAAGCAATTGCTTTTAACTTGATAGTATTTGCAGCAAAACTTAAAACCCTCACATTATCTACCTTAATAAATACCGGTTCTTTTTGCAGAGAACAACTAGATAAAATTAAAACCAGAAATAAAAAATATAATTTATTTTTCATAGGAAAAAATTAAAAATTAGGTAACTTGCTCTTGCAAAAATACAGTAATAAATGACAAGTGCAGATTTTATCATAAGAGAAATAAAACCTACCGACAATATAGAAATTTCTAAGGTAATTAAAAGTGTGATTTTAGAAATGGGTGCTCCGAAAATAGGAACTGCATATGAAGACAAAGCAACAGATATAATGTTTGAAACCTATCAAAAAGAAAAGGTTGCTTATTTTGTTGTAGTTCATGAAAATAAAGTTATCGGTGGCGCAGGAATCGCGAAATTAGACAATTGTGAAGCCAATATCTGTGAACTTCAAAAAATGTATTTTTCACCAATTGCACGAGGAAAAGGTTTAGGAACTACTTTAATTTCTAAATGTTTAGAGAAAGCGAAAGAATTTGGATTTGAGAGTTGTTACTTAGAAACTATGCCTTATATGCAAGCTGCTAGAAAGTTATATAACAAAAATGGATTTCTAAATTTAAAAGAGCCAATAGGGAATACCGGGCACTATGCTTGTAATGTCTGGATGTTAAAAAAAATATGATATTAAAAGAATTTAAATTATTTTTTAATGAAGCACTTTCAGCAATCTATCCAAAAACAGAGATAGATAGTTTTTTCTTTATTTTAATGGAAGAAAAACTAAAATTGCAAAGAATTGATACCGTTTTAAAACCTGATTTTTTAATTACTAAAAAAAACTTAATCGATTTAAAAACTATTGTAAAAAGACTTCAAAAAGAAGAGCCCATTCAATATATTATTGGTAGTACCGAGTTTTATGGGCTTCCTTTCTTGGTTGATAAAAACACTTTGATACCCCGAACAGAAACTGAAGAGTTGGTTTCATGGGTTCTAGATGAAATTAAGGTGCTCACAAATAATAAAATCACAGAACTCTCTATTCTAGATATCGGCACAGGAACTGGTTGTATTCCAATTTCTTTGGCTAAAAACTTAACATCATTAAATATTTCTGCAATTGATATTTCTCCGGAAGCCTTAATAATAGCGAAACAAAATGCTATTTTAAATAAAGTTACAATAGAGTTTATAGAGTTAGACATCTTAAACGCTGAATCGTTGCCCCAAGAATATGATGTTATTATTTCCAATCCGCCATATGTTAGAGAATTAGAAAAGGTAGAAATAAAAAATAACGTTTTAGAAAACGAACCACATTTAGCCCTATTTGTGGCAGATGAAAATCCGTTAATTTTTTATAATAAAATAGCTGATTTAGCAAAACAACAGCTTTCTAAAAACGGAATGTTATTTTTTGAAATCAACCAATACTTAGGAAAAGAAACTGTAAATATGTTGGTAAAGAAAGGATTTAAAAATATTCAACTAAAAAAAGATTTATTTGGAAATGATCGAATGATAAAAGCATGTATTCTTTAGATTTCAAAAAATACAGATAAATCCTATTTGCAATAAATCATTAGAAATAACACCTTTAATTTTTATCCGAATTATTATTAATATTCCTCACCTAATTTTTAATTTAGAGCTTCTCTTCGTTTTAAATAAGTTTAAACTATTTTTTTTTAGAGAACTTTAAAGACATTCCTAAAACTAGGCGTTTTGAGCCAATAATAATAATAATAATACTTATTGGATTAAATTAACTCTTAAGAAATTAAAAGCTACTCAAAAACTAATTGTCTACTTACCCTTACATAACATCAATTTTATTGACGTTTATCAATAAGATTACAACCATTTAAATTATCTAAGCTTACAATGTAAAAAATCGTAACTTAGCTAAGTGATACTTTAAAGCAGTATAATGTCGTTATATCAGAAATAAGGCTTTACCCCCCTATAGCAAAGAAAAAAAATGGAATTAAATAAAAAACCTACCTATCAAGATTTAGAAAAGCAGATTAATGAATTAAAATCAAAAAAACAACTAAAACATAACGAAGTATTACTTGAAAGCGACAAAGCACATAGAGATGTTTTAGAGGCAAGTATTGACCTTATATGTGTTGTTGATAGAAATGGAAAGATATTATTTATAAATCGTACGTCAAATACACTCTACGGGTTGTCAGCAAAAAAATGTTTGGGTAAATCAATTTTTGATTTTACACACCCCGAAGATAAAGAATATACGAGGACTAAATTTGTAGAATGGGAAAATTCAAAAAACAACCATTTTCATTTTGAAAATAGGCAAATAAATATTTCTGGAAAAATATTTGAAACAGAATGGCAAGTAAATGTCGAACGAAAAGGAACAAAAATCATTAAAATAACTTCAATAATTAGAGATATTACGAAACAAAATATAACTCACAAAGAGTTAATTAATGCAATTAAAGAACGTAAACAATTTTTTAATTTCTTTAACCTTTCTCCTGAAATTATGTTAATTGCAAGCCCAGATGGAGTATTTCAATCAGTTAATCCAGCTACTACTAAGTTACTTGGATATTCAGAAGAAATACTTACATCAAAACCTTTTTTAGATTTCATTCATCCTGATGACAAAGAAATCACACTTAGAGAATTTGAAAAGCAAACGAAACAAGGTGCTCATTCTATTAATTTTGAAAATCGTTATTTATGTAAGAATAATGAATATATAATTTTATCCTGGAGCGCTTTCTTTAATAAAGAAGATGGGGTTACTTATGCCACTGCTCGAGATGTCACAAAAGAGAAGCTGATTAAATTAGAATTAATCAAATCTAAAGAACATGCGGAGCAAAGCGAAGAAAAGAAAATATTAGCTATATTAAAATTAGAAAACAGCGAGAAGAGATTAAAACAAACCGAGAGGTTAGCTCAAGTTGGAAGTTGGTTCATTGACATTGCAAGCCAGAAGGTAGAATGGTCGGATCAAGCGTTTAAAATGTGGGGTTTCGATTCAAAGAAAGGTACTCCTGATTATGATTCATTAGTTAAACTAATTCACGGCGATGACTTAGAGTTATTTAATAGTTCTTATGAGAAAGCTGTTAATCTATGTATTCCATACGATATTGAATTTCGCATTTGCCTTTCTAATGAAGAGCAAAAAACAATAAGAGCCATTTGTGAGCCTATGTTGGGAGAGGATGGGAAAGTAGCAAGTATAACAGGTTCTAATCAAGACATTACCTTACAAAAAGCATTTGAGAAGGCTCAAATAAAACATCAAAGAATCAAAGCAATAGGAGAAATGTCTTCTTCTATTGCTCATGATTTTAATAATTCACTGCAACAAATGGCAGGAAATCTAGAAGTTATCAAACTTCAAAACGATTATCCGGAGAATACTAATAAGCGTTTAAATAATATTGGGTCTATTATAAGTGATGCAGCTGATAGGGTCAGTGCATTGCAAAAATTTGGAGACACGAAATATGATGACATAGATACCGAACTTATTGATTTTAATACTCTGATAAATGAGAGCTTAATACAGTCACGCCCGCTTTGGAAAGACGGTATGGAAAAGAATGGATTAAAGATAAATGTTATAACCGATTTAAAAGATATTCCAAAAATCTTTGGTAATAAAGGGGAATTAAAATCTGCTGTTTATAATTTAATCAAGAATAGTGTTGAAGCAATGCCAGAAGGAGGAGATATTATTATTAAAACTGGCACAAAAGGTAAAGAGATATTTGCAACTTTTACTGACACTGGTATCGGTATGAATGAGGAGACTAAAACAAAAGTATTTGAACCATTTTTTTCTACAAAAGGATTCAAATTAGGGAGAGGTTTAGGAATGAGTGGCGTTTTTAATCTTATAAAAAAACACAACGGAAGTATCGTTGTTAAATCCTCTGTATTATTTAAAGGATCTACCTTTAAAATTGTTTTCCCAATAGGCCAGAACGAGGATAATAAAATAATCAATAAAAATAAACTTAAAAACAAAGCGAAATTTAATATTTTATGGGTAGACGATGATACCTCTATAACAGAAGCTATCTCTGAGTTGTTAGAATTAATAGGGCACAAATGTACGATTGCAAATAACGGAAAGAATGCATTAGAATATCTTAGTGAAAATACTTGTGACATCGTCTTTACAGATATTGGCATGTCTGGAATGAATGGATGGGAGTTAATAGCTGCTATTCGTAATAGTTTTGGAAATCAGATAAAAATTATAACGGTATCTGGATGGGATATTGATGAAAAAACTAAAGAGGAACATATGATTGATTTTGTTTTGCAAAAACCTTTTACAGTTGAAAGGCTTGAAAAAATATTTCTAGAATTATAAAATAAGTAACCATAAAAGTTTTTATACTTGCTATTAATGCCCCTTACAAATCTGAATAGACACAAGGTATTCTTTAAAATTACTCTAAAAACTTTTAAAGGATGCTAAATTTTAGTAGCACTTTTTTTAACCTCTTTCTTATTTAAAATCATTTTTTATTTTTTTAATTTTTTAATTGGTATAATCTTCCATTTGAGAAATGCACTCCCTAATTCGACTTTTATAGCTGCATAATTGACTAACAATTCTTCTTTTTCCTTTGTAATTCCGTAAATATGATCTTCTAAAGTTATCGTACCATTTCTTACAATTCTATTTTCTTATTTTCTTTTTTTTATCGCATAAAAGGCCTATTTTTTTGTGAAAATCGACAACGCTAGTTCTAAATTATAAAAAAATGGACATCTAAGATTTACTAGCAGTTAATATGCACACTCATGAAGTGTTAACAAGTAATATTATTGATTCAAATTCACTTAAAGAATACTTTGTAAATGATAAAGGTTTCCTTATTCAACTTATTGGAGTGTATTTCTAAGACACAACTCCAAGAATAACCATTTTAGAAGAAAGTATTACTACTGTTAAACATGAGTCTGTGAGAAATATATCTAATTTTTTAAAATCATATTTTGGGTTAATGGATTTAAAATTCCTTGATGAAATTGCAGAGCTTGAAGAGCAGGATCAAAAAAAGGAAGTGAAGAAATTATAAAGGAGAAATTAAAATTTGTAATGCCTATTTGTGAAGAAAGTATTATTGAATATAAATTAACCTTAGACAGTTTAAAAACTCTTTAATTTTGTAATTTTGCCTCATGGTTAAAGAAATTCAACTTCGTGTAAACTTAATAGAAGAAAAAAAAGAAAATGTACTCTTATTTAAAGCTTCTAAACAATTAGGAGTTGACAAAAACGAGATTTCTGCAGTAAAAGTATTGCGTAAATCTATCGATGCTCGTAAGAAAGACATCATCTTTAATTATAAAGTTGCTGTTTACATAAATGAACAAGTACCAGAAAAGTCTGATTATACTTTTGAATACAAAGACGTTTCTAATGCCAAAGAAATTCATATTGTTGGTTTTGGTCCTGCTGGAATGTATGCCGCTTTGCGTTGCATAGAATTGGGTTACAAACCCATAATATTAGAACGTGGAAAAAACGTGCAAAACAGACGAAGAGATATAAAAGCAATAAACAGAGATCATATTGTAGATGAAGACTCTAATTATTGTTTTGGCGAAGGTGGAGCAGGAACGTATTCTGACGGTAAACTATATACCCGTTCCTTAAAACGTGGCGATGTTAGAAGAATTTTTGAAAATCTAGTTTTTCATGGTGCTACAGAGCAAATTTTAGTAGATGCACATCCGCATATTGGGACAAATAAATTACCTAAAATTATTGAAAATATTCGTGAAAACATTTTAAAATTTGGTGGAGAAATTCATTTTGAGACTAAAGTAACTGACTTTGTCATCAAGGACAATAAATTACAAGCCATTCAGCTTCATAATGGAAAAGAAATGGCTGTTAATTCGGTAATTCTAGCAACCGGACATTCTGCTAGAGATGTCTATGAGTTATTGCACAAAAAAGAAATAAGAATTAAGGCAAAGTCTTTTGCGATGGGCGTTCGTGTAGAGCATCCACAAGAAATAATAGATCAAATACAATACCATTGCTCTGGAGAGAGAGATGAACTCTTACCAGCTGCAGCCTATAGTTTGGTGCAGCAAGTAAATAATAGAGGTGTGTATTCTTTTTGTATGTGCCCTGGTGGCTTTATTGTACCCGCTGCAACCGCTAGCGGCGAAGTGGTTGTGAACGGTATGTCTCCTTCTAGAAGAAATAACAAGTTTGCTAATTCAGGAATTGTTGTTGAATTAGATATTGATAAAGACTTTAAGAAATATGATCATTTTGGCGAATTAAGAGGATTGGAGTTTCAGAAAGATTTAGAAAAAATTGCTTTTCTTGCTGGTGGAAGAACGCAAGCTGCACCTGCTCAAAGATTGGTAGATTTTGTAGACGGTAAGTTTTCAACAGATTTAAATGAAACTTCTTATCAGCCTGGTTTAAAATCTGCTCCTATGCACTCTCTTTTGCCAAAAATTATAGGTAGTAGGTTGCGTAAAGGTTTTGCTGGTTTTGGCCAAAAAATGCACGGTTACTATACAAATGAGGCAAATATTATTGGTGTAGAATCTAGAACCTCATCACCAATTAATATACCAAGAAAAGCAAACTTAGAGCACACAGACATAGCAGGTTTATTTCCTTGTGGCGAAGGCGGTGGTTACGCAGGTGGTATTGTCTCTGCAGCTATGGATGGTGAAAGATGCGCTGAAGCTGTAATTGCAGCACTATAAATTATTTTAACAATTTATATAATTAAATCAAAAAGTATAACTATTTTTATTCTAGTTTAATTTAAATACATGAAAATTACAATTGGCCGAGTTGATAAAGCTGATTTCTTAGAGTTCTCTTTAATAGAAATTGATGTAAAAGTTGATTCTGGCGCATACACATCCTCAATCCATTGTTCCAAAATTAAAGAAATAAAAATAAATGGTGAGCCTTTGATACAATTTACACTATTAGATTCAGAACATTATTTATACAACAATAAAGAATTCACTTTTAAAGATTATGCTTCTAAAATAGTAAAAAGTTCTAATGGTATTTCTGAGAGGCGTTTTATGATTCTTACAGAAATTATTCTTTTTAACACAAAATTCCCTATTTATTTAACGCTAACTGAACGCAAAGACATGAATTTTCCTATATTGTTAGGAAGAAAATTTTTAAATAAAAAATTTGTGATAGATACTGCAAAAAGAAATCTATCTTTTAAAATAAAAAAATGAGAATTGTAATTCTATCTAGAAATCCAAGATTATATTCTACCAAAAGATTGTTAGAAGCTGCTGAAAAAAGAGGTCATGAAGTGATGGTCGTTGATCATTTAAAATGTAATATTGAAATTGAGAAGAAATCTCCAAAAATATTTTACAAAGGTGAATATTTAGAAAATATAGATGCTATTATTCCTCGAATTGGGGCTTCTGTAACTTTTTATGGAACTGCAGTAATCCGTCAATTTGAGATGATGAAAGTATTTTCGGCAGTTTCTTCTCAAGCATTAGTAAAATCTAGAGATAAATTAAGTAGTTTACAAATTTTAGCAAGAGCTGGAGTCGGTTTGCCAAAAACAGTTTTTACGAATTATACGAAAGATGTAGAACATGTTGTAGAGTCTGTTGGTGGGGCACCATTAATTTTAAAATTACTAGAGGGTACTCAAGGACTAGGAGTTGTTTTAGCAGAAACTAAAAATGCTGCAACGTCTGTTTTGGAGGCTTTTAATGGGTTAGGAGCTAGAGTAATTGCGCAAGAGTTTATTAAAGAAGCTGGAGGTGCAGATATTAGAGCTTTTGTGGTTGATGGAAAAGTAATTGGAGCTATGAAGCGTCAAGGAAAAGATGGAGAATTTCGTTCTAATTTGCATAGAGGTGGAAATGCAACAATTATTGAATTAACTGACGAAGAAGAAAAAACAGCATTAAAAGCTACAAAAGCCTTAGGTTTAGGGATTGCCGGTGTAGATATGTTACAATCATCTAAAGGACCCTTAGTTTTAGAAGTAAATTCTTCTCCAGGTCTAGAAGGAATTGAAGTAGCTACAGGGAAAAATATTGCAAAAGAAATCATTCGTTACTTAGAGTTAAATGTCGAATAAACCTTTTATTTTTTTAGGAAAAGAAATTCCAGCGGGAAAACGAACGGTTTTAGATTTAAAAGTAGCAAAACTACATACAAGAACTACCGTAAATGTTCCCATTATAATAGAACGATCTAACAACCCAGGACCCGTAGTTTTATTACTTGCAGGCATTCATGGTGATGAAACTAATGGCGTTGGAATTATCAGAGAGATTATAAATTTAAAACTAAACATCCCTAAAAACGGAACTATTATTTGTATTCCTGTTTTTAATATTTTTGGGTATTTAATTCAAACGAGAGAATTTCCGGACGGACGTGATTTGAATAGAATGTTTCCAGGAACCATAAATGGTTCTTTAGCCAGCCAATTTGCATATCAGTTTACAAAAGAGATTGCTCCTTTGGTAGATTATGTAATTGATTTTCACACAGGTGGTGGCGAACGCGATAATATTGCACAGATTAGATGTAATGAAGATGATGAAAAAGCGCTAGAATTGGCAAAGGTTTTTAATCCGCCAATGATTGTTTTCTCTAATAATATTTCAAAATCTTTAAGAGACACACTAGATAAAATGGGTAAAACTGTTTTACTTTTTGAAGGTGGTAAATCTAAAGAACTAAACCCTACCATAATTAATGAGGGAGTAAACGGAACTAGAAATGTACTAATTCGTTTAGGCTTAATTGAAGGCAAATTAACCGTAAGAGGTACGCCTGTTTATATTAATAAAGCAAAATGGTTAAGAGCCTCTGATTCTGGAATGTTTAAAATAATGGTAAAAAACGGAAGCTTTATCAAAAAGAAAGAAGTTTTAGGGATTATTCAAGATCCTTTTGGCGAGTTTAAAAAGAAGATTTACGCACCTTTTAATGGATTTATTTTCTGTATAAATAAAACACCTATTGTTAACAAAGGAGATGCTTTGTTTCATATGAGTATGGAAGAATAGTTAAATTAATTTCTTAATTTTATGAAATTTTAGTGTAAATAATTAAAATAAACTGATTTCTTTTTTGAACTTAACAAATCTAACAAAAGAAATTTTTCTTATAATTCAACAAAAACCTACATTTGCAATATGCGAATAGATATTATTTCAGTAGCACCAGATTTATTAGAAAGTCCGTTTAATCATTCAATCATTAAACGTGCAAAAGAAAAAGGGTTGGCAGAAATTATAATTCACGATTTACGTGCATATGGTTTGGGTAATTATAAACAAATAGATGATACACAATTTGGAGGTGGTGCCGGAATGGTAATGATGATTGAACCGATTGCAAACTGTATTAAAAAGCTACAAGCGGAGCGCGAGTATGATGAAGTTATTTATATGACCCCAGATGCAAAAACACTAAATCAATCTACCGCAAATACACTGTCATTAAAAGAAAATATTCTGATTTTAACAGGGCATTACAAAGGTGTAGACCATAGAATTAGAGAACTTTTTATTACCAAAGAAATTTCTATTGGAGATTATGTTTTAACTGGTGGTGAACTAGCTGCAGCTGTTTTGGTAGACGCCGTTGTGCGTTTAATACCAGGTGTTATTGGTGATGAACAATCTGCACTTACAGACTCTTTTCAAGATAATTTATTATCTCCACCCGTATATACAAGACCTTCAAATTATGAAGGAAGTAAGGTTCCAGAAGTATTACTTTCTGGAAACTTTCCTAAAATTGATGATTGGAGAAGCGATCAAGCCCATAAAAGGACAGCGTCCATAAGACCAGATTTATTAGATGAATAAGCTTTTAAATTTTATCCAAAACAATAAAGCCATTTCTTGGGTTTTAGGTTTTCAAATCTTCAGAATACTTTTGTTACCGTTCATGGGATTAATGCCTCAAGACGCATATTATTATTTATACGGTCAAAATTTATCACTTTCCTATTTTGATCACCCTGGAATGATTGGTTATATTTTACGTTTTTTTACAAATATTTTTGGGTCTTCAATATTTGTTGTGAAATTTGCAGACTTTTTTATTACCTCACTTACGATACTTAGTTTTTATAAGTTAGCTTCTTATTTTTTATCCAAAGAAAAATTACAAAAAGCTTTTATATTATTAGCTTCTACAATATTTATATCAATCTTATCCTTTAATTCTACTCCAGACGTGCCTTTATTATTGTTCTGGACACTAAGTTTAATTTGTTTGTACAAAGCAATCTTCGAAGAGAAAAAATGGTTTTTTATAGCAGGTGGAATTGCAATGGGACTTGCCTTTAACAGCAAATACACTGCTATTTTATTACAATTTGGTTTGCTAGCTTTTTTAGTATTCTCTAATAAGTATAGAAGATTATTACTATCTCCGTGGCTGTGGTGTTCTATAATTATATCAGTTGGAGTAACCTTTCCTGTTTGGTATTGGAATTATCAAAACGACTTTGCATCTTTTGTATTTCAATCATCCGAGAGAACTAGCTCTATTTCAGATTTTAAAATTTCTCCTAAAAACTTCTTTGGCGCAATTGGCCATCAGATGCTTTTATTATTACCTGTTTTGTTTTTAATCTTTTTCACTTTCACTTATAAGTATGTGAAGAGAATTTTATTAAAATTTAAACTACCAAGTTCTAAAACCTTATTTTTATTATCATTTTTTGTTCCTACTTTTGTTGGTTTTTTCCTGCTTACTCCCATTTATTGGGTAAAATTAAACTGGATGATGCCTTCTTATATTACTGGAATTATTATTGCAGGAATGTTTATCAGTAAAAAGCTATTAAAAGTACAAATTATATTTTCGGTAGTATTTCATATACTTTTTAGTTTGCAGATTCTCTTTTATTTAGTACCCATAAAAAGTGACGATACCTGGGTTGGATGGGAAGAGTTAGCAAATGAAACAACCACTTTAAAAGAAACATACACAGAGGCTTTTATTTTTTCTAACGATAATTATAAAACGTCTGCTTGTTTAAATTTTTTCATGAAAGATAAAGTCTATGCACAAAATATTATTGGTTTACCTTCATTACATTTTGATTATTTAGGTGATGACTTAAATATCTTAAAAGGAAAAAACGCACTATTTATAGACTCTGACAAACGTTTTAAGGACTCAAATAAGTTAGGTGAAATTAACCCTCTATTAACTTCGCACTTCAAAAACGTTATTGAACTATCGCCAATTATCATTAAAGTAAATGGAAAAGAAAGTAGAAAATTTTGGATTTTCTATTGTACTGACTATCAACCTAAAAAATAATTACTTTTTAGTTTTATCAACTAAAAAAAAGTGCTATTTTTGCAACCGCTAAATTAACCTCTGACGAAGATATCGTGAACGTTGTTTTACAAAATCAATTAAATTAAAAGATATGGAAGCTTTAGTAAAGTTTGTACAAGACGAATTTGTTGCAAAGAAAGAATTTGCAAAATTTGGAGCTGGTGATACAATCACTGTTTATTACGAAATTAAAGAAGGGGAAAAAGTACGTACTCAGTTTTTTAGAGGTGTAGTTATCCAAAGAAGAGGTATTGCAGCTTCAGAAACATTTACAATCAGAAAAATGTCTGGTACTGTTGGTGTAGAAAGAATTTTTCCTGTAAACTTACCTTCTATTCAAAAAATTGAAGTAAATAAAAGAGGTAAAGTTCGTAGAGCTAGAATCTTTTACTTTAGAGGTCTTACTGGTAAAAAAGCTAGAATTACTGAAAAAAGAAGATAATTCTTCAATTTATAAAAAATCTAAAAAGTGTTGTTTTATTACAACACTTTTTTTTTGTTTTAAAAAGTAATATTTAAAATTACAAGAATTTCTAATTCATCAAAATAAAATCAAATTTATAAAAGAAATTACTCCCGATAACATATATTTTTAAATTGCACGAAATCGATTTCAAAAATTATCAAAAACGCATTAAAAACCTATAATTAATAGTATTTTACCAATAAAAACATCAAATTAAATTCTTAGATTTGCGAGCCTCCAAAATAATGAAATTAACATAGATAGAAATTCAATCTAGATACTTACTAAAATACACTTAATATGAGTACAAAAGCTAAAATAGTATATACAAAAACAGATGAAGCTCCGGGATTAGCAACTCGTTCTTTTTTACCAATTGTAAAAGCTTTTACAAAAACATCTAATATAGAAATTGAAGTAAAAGACATTTCTTTAGCAGCTAGAATTTTAGCTAACTTTTCTGAATTCTTAAACGAAGATCAAAAAGTAGAAGATGCTTTAGCAGTATTAGGTGATTTAGCAAAACAACCTGATGCAAATATTATAAAATTACCAAACATTAGTGCTTCTGTGCCTCAATTAAAGGAGGCAATTTCAGAATTACAGAAAAAAGGATACGCACTTCCCAATTACCCAGAAGAAATAAAAACAGAGAATGACAAAAAGGTCTTGGCTTTATATAATAAAGTAAAAGGTTCTGCAGTAAATCCGGTATTACGTGAAGGGAACTCTGATAGAAGAGCACCTAAAGCAATAAAGAATTACGCACGCAAGAATCCGCACTCTATGGGAGCATGGTCAGCAGAATCTAAAACACATGTTGCCACAATGACAGCAGGTGACTTTGCTCATAATGAGAAATCTATTACTACAAAAGAAGCAACATCAATAAGTATTGTGCATATTTCTGAAAATGGTGTAAAAACCGTTTTAAAAGAACAATTAACACTTCTTGAAGGAGAAATTATTGATGCTACCATATTAAGTAAAAAAGCATTAATTGCCTTCTTAGAAGAACAGTATAAAGACGCTTTAGAAAAAAACATCTTGTTTTCTTTACATATGAAAGCAACAATGATGAAAGTAAGTGATCCAATAATTTTTGGTCACGCCGTTAGAGTGTTTTTTACAGACTTATTTAAAAAGCATGGAAAAACTTTTAAAGAAATTGGTGCCGATGTAAACAACGGTTTAGGAAATCTTTTAGAAAAACTAAACGAGCTAACAAAAGATAAAAGTGATGAAATTAAAGCAGATATTCAATACGCTTTAGATAACGGTCCTGAATTAGCAATGGTAAATTCAGATAAAGGAATTACCAATTTACATGTTCCTTCCGATATAATTATAGATGCTTCTATGCCCGCTATGATTAGAACTTCTGGACAAATGTATAATACTAAAGGTAATTTAAAAGATACAAAAGCCATTATTCCGGATAGCTCTTATGCAGGGATTTATAGTGCAACTATAGATTTTTGTAAGAAAAATGGTGCTTTCGATCCAACAACCATGGGTACTGTTCCTAATGTTGGCTTAATGGCACAAAAGGCAGAAGAATATGGCTCTCACGATAAAACGTTTGAAATTACTACTGCTGGAAAAGTTATTGTATTAGATGTAAATGGCAAAACAATTATTGAGCATTCAGTTGAAGAGGGAGATATTTGGAGAATGTGTCAAACAAAAGATTTACCAATACAAGACTGGGTAAAACTAGCAGTAAAAAGAGCAAGAGCATCAAACACACCTGCTGTTTTTTGGTTAGATGAAAACAGAGCTCATGATTTAGAAATTATTAAAAAAGTAAACTTATATTTATTAAATCATGATACTGCAGGATTGGATATACGCATTTTATCTCCAATCGATGCAACTAATTTCACCCTTAAAAGAATTGTAAAAGGAGAGGATACCATTTCGGTTTCTGGAAATGTTTTAAGAGATTATCTAACAGATTTATTTCCAATTTTAGAAGTTGGTACTTCCGCAAAAATGTTATCTATTGTTCCTTTAATGAATGGTGGTGGTTTATTTGAGACAGGTGCTGGTGGTTCTGCTCCTAAACATGTGCAGCAATTCTTAGAAGAAAACCATTTACGTTGGGATTCTTTGGGAGAGTTTTTAGCTTTAGCAGTTTCTCTAGAACATTTAGGAACTTCTAAAAATAATTCTAAAGCTTTAATTTTAGGTGAAACTTTAGATGATGCTACAGATAAATTCTTAGAAAACGATAAGTCTCCTTCTAGAAAAGTTGGGGAATTAGACAATAGAGGTAGTCATTTATATTTGGCAATGTATTGGGCAGAAGGTTTGGCTAAACAAGACAAAGATGCGGCATTGAAAGCCACTTTCTCTAAGATTGCAAATGACTTAAAACTTAATGAAAATAAGATTGTTACAGAATTGAATGAATCTCAAGGTAATGTAAATAATATTGCAGGGTACTATCTACCAAATGAAGATTTAGCAAACAATGCAATGAGACCTAACAATACATTAAATGGTATTTTAGAAGGTATTTAATCTCTTGAAATTGTTTAAAATAAGAAAGACCGATATTTAAAATATGGGTCTTTCTTATTTTAAACAACAGTAATTTATTTGTTTTAACATTTTCATATCATTTTAGATTTGTATTTTTGTTGTAGTTATGTACCTAATAATTAAACAAAAAAAATGCTGCATTCTAAAAAATTGTTTTTCCTCTTTTTCCTGATGAGCTTTATTGCGCGAAGCCAAGAAAAGATTACACTTAGTGGAACCGTGTACGATGATTTAAATAATGAAACTTTAATTGGAGTATCTATTTATTTCCCTGAATTAAAAGCTGGAACTAGCACAAATGAATACGGGTTCTACTCGATTACAATACCAAATGGAAATTATAATTTACAAATTAGCTATTTAGGATATAATACTCTTCTAGAGAGTATCTCACTTTCAAAAAAAACTACAAAAAACTTTAATCTAAAGGAGACTTCTGAAAATTTAGATGAAATTATTATCGAAAGTAATATTGAAAAATTGAATTTAAAAACGCCTCAAATGAGCGTTAATAATTTAACTTCTTCTACTATAAAACAAATTCCTGTGGTTTTAGGAGAAGCAGATATTATAAAATCTTTAATTCTATTGCCAGGCGTAACAAGTGCCGGAGAAGGTGCATCTGGGTTTAATGTAAGAGGTGGTGCCGCAGATCAAAACTTAATTTTATTAGATGAAGCAATTGTTTTTAATTCATCTCATTTATTTGGTTTCTTCTCTGTATTTAATCCTGACGTAATTAAAAATGTAAAATTATACAAAGGGGGTATTCCTGCGAAGTATGGCGGAAGATTGTCTTCTGTATTAGATATTTACCAAAAAGAAGGAAATAGTAAAGATTTTAACGTTACCGGCGGTATTGGGCTAGTTTCATCTAGATTATTAATTGAAGGGCCTCTAGAAAAAGAAAAAAGTTCTTTTTTAATTGGTGGTAGATCTTCCTATGCACATTTATTTTTACCTCTTTTTGATAACGATAACAAAGCATATTTTTATGATTTAAATACTAAAATAAATTATCGGTTTAATGATCAGAACAATGTATTTTTATCTGCATACTTTGGTAAAGATGTATTCGGCATTAGCGACAACTTCGTAAATAATTACGGTAATACTGTTCTAAACTTGCGCTGGAATCATCTATTTACAGACAAGCTATTCTCAAACCTATCTTTAATATACTCAGATTACTTCTACGGATTAATATTAGATTTTGTTGGTTTTGAATGGGATTCTGGAATTACTAATTACAATCTTAAATATGATTTCAATCATTATATAAGTGAAAAAGTAAAACTAAGTTATGGTGTTAATAATATTTATATCAAATTTAATCCCGGTAAAATAAGACCTAATAGAGAGGATTCTGGCATTGTTTCAGAAAAACTAATTGACAAATATGCTAATGAATTTGCAGCCTATATAGATGCAGAGCATAAAGTAAGTGATACTTTTAGATTGCAATACGGTATTCGATTTAGCAATTTCACACGTTTAGGGCAAGAAGAACTAAACACCTATGCAAATAATGAAGCTGTAATTTATAATCAAGAATATAAAAAATACGAATCTGCTGAAGCTACAGGAATAGATAGTTTTAAAAGAAGTGATGTAATTTCTAGTTTCAATAATTTTGAACCAAGGGTGTCTATGTCTTATAGATATGACGACAACACGTCTATAAAAGCTAGTTACAATAGAATGGTCCAATATTTACATTTGCTCTCTAACACCGCATCTCCTACCCCTTTAGATATTTGGGCTCCAAGTGGAAAATATATAAAACCTCAATTATTAGATCAATACGCTATTGGTTATTTTAAGCGTTTTAAAGAAGGGATATATACTTTAGAGACGGAAGTGTTTTATAAAGATATTCAAAACAGAATAGACTATATAAATGGTGCAAACTTAGTTGCAAACAACGAAATTGAAACGGTAATTTTAAACGGAAAAGCAAGAGCCTACGGTTTAGAGTTGTTATTTAAAAAGAATGAAGGAAATTTTCAAGGCTGGATTGCCTATACCCTTTCAAGATCTGAACAGTTAACCAAAGGAAGAACTGAAAACGAACCAGGAATTAATAATAGTAGCTGGTATAGCACGCCTTTTGATAAAACACATGACTTTTCTATAAATGCAAGTTATCAATTCAATGAAAAATGGAAATTCAATTCTAATTTTGTTTTTCAAACCGGGCAGCCTGCAAATTATCCTGTTAATCAGTATGAATATCAAGGCATAAATGTACCAGTATATGACGATAATAAAAGAAATGCAAACAGACTTCCTGCGTACCATAGATTTGATATTTCTGCGACATTAACACCTAAAAAAAATAAAAATAGAACTTGGCAAGGCGAATGGGTCTTTGGCATTTATAACTTATACGGAAGACAAAATGCAGCTTCATTAGCATTTAGACAAAATCAAGAAACGTTTAGAAATGAGGCCGTGCAAACTTCTATATTCGGTGTTGTGCCTTCTGTAACGTACAATTTTAAATTTTAGAATATGAAAAAGATATATATATACACTATTTTAACGGTATTACTTTTCTCTAATTGTGAGAAAGTAGTAGATATAGATGTACCTTCAATTGAACCCAAGTTAATTATTGATGCTTCTTTTGAAGTTCTGTTTAATGAATCTCCTGTCAAAGCAAATGTGGCTGTAAAATTAAAATTATCTACAGATTATTTTGATGAAACAATACCAACGGTATCCGATGCCATTGTATTTTTGACGAATACAGCAGACAGCTCTGTTATTAACTTTTCGGATGTAAATTTAAACGGTAACTTCACACCAATAATTAATTTCATTCCAAAAGATGCTATTGAATATGAATTGACCGTAGTTTACAAGAATGAAATATATAAAGGAACTGCGACTAAAGTAAAATCTACCCAAATTGATAGCGCCATCCAAGGAGATGAAACCTTATTCTCTGGAAAAGAAATTGAAGTAAAAGTGGCTTTTAAAGACAATGTGGATAATGAAAATTACTATTTATTCAATTTTACAAATAACTTATTTTTGCCACTAGAGGATCGTTTCTTCAATGGCACAAATTACAATTTCTCTTTCTTTTATCAGGAAGAAGAAATAGAGGTACCTACAAATGTAACAGTAACCATGTCTGGTATAACAAAAGATTACTTTACATACTTTAGAATACTTCAAAACCAAAGTGGTACAAGTGGTGGTGGTCCTTTTCAATCGGTACCTTCGTCATTATTAGGCAATGTAATTAACAAAACAAATGGAGATAATTTTCCTTTAGGTTATTTTCATATTTCAGAAACAGACACCATTAACTTAGATTTAGTTGAAAAAAACTAAAACTTCACTTTAAATCATCATTCCAGAATACAAAAAAATAGTATTTTTGAATGATGACTTTTATAAAAACTACAGAACAAGACTCCAAATACAACCATCTAGAGAAGATGTCTGTATCAGAATTATTAAGTAATATTAATAATGAAGATAAAACGGTACCTCTAGCAGTTGGCGAATCTTTGCAACAAATAGCTGTTTTAACCGAACAAATTGTTGAAAAACTAAAAAATGGCGGTAGATTATTTTATATTGGAGCAGGAACTTCAGGTAGATTAGGTGTTGTAGATGCCTCTGAATGCCCCCCTACTTTTGGCGTTTCCTATGAACTTGTAATAGGTATTATTGCAGGTGGAGAGGTTGCTATTAGAAAAGCTGTTGAATTCGCAGAAGATTCTAAAACACAAGGTTGGTTAGATTTACAAGCGCATCAGATATCTGACAAAGATGTTGTTATTGGCATTGCGGCATCAGGCACCACACCTTATGTTATTTCAGCAATAGAAAAATGCAATGAAAACAATATTATAACGGGTTGTATTGCTTGCAATAAAAACAGTCCTTTGGCAACTGTTTCTCAATTTCCAATAGAAGTCGTTGTAGGATCAGAATTTATAACAGGTAGTTCTAGAATGAAAGCAGGAACTGCACAGAAATTGGTTTTGAATATGATTTCTACGGCAACAATGGTTCGTTTAGGTAAAGTAAAAGGAAATAAAATGGTTGACATGCAGCTGTCTAATAAAAAATTGGTAGAAAGAGGTCAAAAAATGTTAGCAATAGAATTAAATATCAACCAAAACGAAGCGACCCAATTATTAAAGAAATACGGTAATGTTAGAAATTCAATTAAAAACTACAAGAAATGAGTACTAATATAAATTTACTTGGAAAAGGTTTAAAACACTTAGCTATTTTATTACTATTATTTATTGCTTCACCTGTTTCACTTACTGTCGGTTTTAAAGCTTTGAAAAAATTTGAAAATACACCTAAAGAAATGTTGTCTTATCTTATTTTAGGAGCAGCGGCTGTGTTAATTATCTTCACTATATTCTTTGCATTTAAAACCTTTAAAATTTTATTAAACGCTATTTTTAATAACTAGCAGAATGATGAATTCTAATGGAATTATTATAATTCTAGCATATCCAGACACCATTGTAAGGCCTGCTTACTGGGAAAAATTAAGTAACTTCTGGCCTATAATTGGAGTTGGTGGAAAGCATGCAGTTCAAGCCGGACACGCTGCCCTATTATTAATTCAAAACAATAAATCGGAAATAAATTATTACGATTTTGGTAGATATATTACAACTTATGGAAATGGTCGAACTCGCTCTAAAGAAACAGATCCCGAACTAGAAATTTCGATTCTTGCAAAATTTAAAAATAATAAACTTTCTAATACAGAAGAAATTTTACTCTACATAGAGCTAAACTCTAAAAAAACACACGGAAATGGCAGGCTTATTGCCAGCGTTCATGAAGAAATAGATTTCGACAAAGCACAAAAATTTATTCATCAACTAATTGATAAAAAAGAGCAACCTTATGGAGCTTTTATAAAGCACGGAAACAACTGTGCTAGATTTGTAACTGATGTTATTATTGCTTCATCTCAAAATAAAAAGATCACTAAACAATTACGAAAATCTAATATATTATCCCCAAGTCCTATTGGAAATGTGATAAAATCAAATACAAATAACACTATTTATAATATTTACAACCAACAACTAAGTAACTATAAGAATCGATCGATTTTAAAAGAATACAAAACAACTTTTTTTAATAAATTTTACGAAAAACCTGATTTAAAAGGAAGTGAATATCCGGATTTAGAAATTTTTAATTTAATAAACGGTACATGGTTGGGAGGTTTAGGAAGTGGAGCCTGGTTTAGTCTTAAAGAAGTAATAAATGAGGAGACTTATAAAATAGCAAGATACACTGTTTGTGGAATAAAAGATTTTGAAGGTTTATTTCTACTTAAAAATAAAAAATTTAATCCTTTAGAAAATTATAAATTTGTGCACCCTACAAATTGCATCCAAGTATATATCCAACAAAAAAACAATCTCTTTTGCCTAATGAAAATTCAATAATTATTATAGTATTTATCTTAATGTAAAGCATAAAAGACAACCAATATAAACAAAAAAAGCAGCTAATAATTTAGCTGCTTTTTTAATGAAAATATAATTTCTAAAAATTATCGAATCAGTTTCTTATATTTAATACGTTTCGGCATTAAATCTCCACCCAAACGATTCTTTTTATTTTCTTCATACTCAGAAAAAGATCCTTCAAAGAAATATACTTCACTATTTCCTTCAAAAGCTAATATATGAGTACAAACTCTATCTAAGAACCATCTATCGTGACTAATAACAACTGCACAGCCAGCAAAGTTTTCTAAACCTTCTTCTAAGGCTCTTAACGTATTTACATCTAAATCGTTTGTTGGCTCATCTAATAGTAAAACATTTCCTTCTTCTTTTAAGGTCATTGCTAAGTGTAATCTGTTCCGTTCACCACCAGAAAGAGTATTCACTTTTTTATTTTGTTCACTTCCAGAAAAATTAAAACGACTTAAATAAGCACGAGAATTTACCTGCTTACCACCCATCATAACTAAATCTTGTCCATCAGAAAAATTCTGCCAAATTGTTTTCTCAGCGTCTATATTAGAACTGTCTCTTATACACATCTGACGCTGCCGACGAATAGAGAGG
>OJIK01000081.1_pt1 | contig 34845 bp, 29 predicted proteins | sample 1595571 | NCBI WGS metagenome assembly OJIK01 (sample SAMN05416791, study PRJEB24817) | seawater metagenome | isolation source: Sea water | place: Canada:Atlantic | collected 2013-11 | reverse complement strand
ACGAGATCAGCCTCGGTCTCGTGGGCTCGGAGATGTGTATAAGAGACAGTTCCTACTCCTATAGTAAGATCTTGAGTATATACCCAATAAGAAAAAGAAGAAACTACAATAAATAAAATTGGAAATAAAACTTTAAATATCTTATTAAATAAACTAAAGATATAAATAAAGCCGAATAAAGAAAAATGAAGCAATAAAAAATGAACGAGATAAACAAAGTTTCCTTTAGAACTTCCAAAAGGAAAATGCACGTAAGAAGCAATCGTTATAAAAACAGCAATTAAAAGATGTAACCCTAGATGAAATTTAATCTCTTGCTTCCAGATCTTTGATTTTTCCATTTAAAATTGGTGTTTTTTTATTAATAAATATAATAATAGGATACATGATAATTATTTGTAAAAATATAAGGATTATTTTCTCAACCTCACTAAATTCAAAAGACTTTGAAGCATAAAATACTAATAAAATAAATTTAATAACTGTTAATGATCTTATGTGCATAGCCAAAATAGGAATTGTATTTTTACCTAAAAAACCTAATAAAAAAAACTTTTTTATCCTTTTAAAAACCAATACCCAAAAACAAATTCCAATGCCTGCATTTACTAAGAATAAAAGTTCATTTCCATATATAGATCTATACATATCTACTTTATCAAAAATATTAAGTGAGATGAATAGGTGAATTAAAAACAAAACTAAAAGATAAGCTATTTCATATTTCATATGAACATTTAAAATAAAACTCTTTAGATAAAATGCTGAAGCATAAAAAAATAAAGAAACAAAAGAAACATCTAAGCTCCATATAATATTAATTTTAAAAACTTTAGGTATTAAAAAACCCAAACTAATTAAAAATAAAACGGATAAAATTTGATGCTTTTTTTTATCTAACTTTTTTATAAATCCAAAAATTAGAAAATTAGAAAAAATAGCAGGTAAAAACCACATTGGTAGCCCCCAATTCATATACTCATGACCTCCTTGTGCATAAAAAATACCTATAAAATTTTTAAAGACACTTAAGTCTAAAGTAGCAGAATCACCAAATTTTCTACCTATAAAAAACCAAAATAAAAATAATAAAAAACTCCATAAAAAGTAAGGTGCCAAAATTTGTTTAGCTCTCTTTTTTATTACTTTAAAATTTATTTCATTAGGGTGCATTAATCCACTGATAAAAAAAAATAGAGGCATATGAAAACTATAAATATAGTTCTCTAAGTATGGTAAATTATGCCCGTAAATAACTAAAAGTATACCAAATCCCTTTAGTAAGTCTATCCAATTTATTCTTTCTTTTTTAGGGAGTATCATTTTTTATTTGTGTTAAAAATACAAAAAGTATTATAATTTATTTTAAAAATGAAGTATTTACTCCTATTAAAAATTAGCCATAAAAGAAACGGATAGGTTTCTTCCTGGAGAAGCAACTCCTGATGCAAACTCTATATAGTGTTGGTCTAATAAATTATCTAACCTTGCTAGTACTGAAAAATTATTATTTAACACAAACCTAAAATTTAAACCTGCAGTAATCCAACTCGGGGAACCTCCATATTTAAGCAAATCCTCAGTTGCATTTTCATTTACAATAGGAGTTAAATCATGGTTGTCTATTCCTTCTGTAATATTAAAATCTTTAATGTTTTTCTTCGCATTAAAACGAATAGCTGCACCAAACTCAAATCTATCTACCTTATGATTTAGTTCAAACTGTCCAAATAAAGGTGGAATTGAAGACATTGGCTCATTGGTATCATAGGTTTTTCCTTTTGTATACGTTATAAAACCAGAAGTTCTCCAAGAATTAGAAATCTTACCTAAGTAATTGGCGGTAAAACCCGTAATATAGGCATTGTCTTTATTTTGGTTAGAGACAGCATTCCCAAATTCACCGTCAAACTCTACTTGCTTAATACTTCCATTTGTATTATAAACAAAATCTCTTTGAATATAATTATCTAATAAAGTGTAATAAATATTAACACCAACGCGGAATTTTTTATCATTAAAATATTTCTGAACTCCAATTTCTGCGTTGTAAGCAAATTCTGGTGTAACACTTACATTTGGCACTGTAACAGTACCTGCCTTTTCCCTAACCCTTCCTATATCATCTATATTTGGAGATCTAAAACCTGAAGAGATAACACTATTTATTTGCCAATTTTTATTAGGCTTGTATACATACCCTAATGTTGCAGTTACAGCAGAATGATTTGCTTGGATATTGGTTTCTGCTAAATGTATAAATGTTTGATCTATCCACTTTGCATTTAAGTTTGTATTTGTAAAACGAATACCAGAATTTAAAGTAGACTTGCTATTAATATCTTGTCTATAATCTATGTAAGCTGCAGAGCTTAAATAATTACTACCTCCGTCGGGATAACGAGATTGTACTTTAAAATCATTTGAAAACCCGTCTATCTCTCCGTTTACAATATTTAATTCTTTGCCGTATGCATTCGAATTCACATCATTATAAGCAAACTCAAAACCATAAGAAAGTGTTCTTCTTTTATCTGCTGTTAATGCTATTGAAAAATCTCCGTTAAGGCTAAAAACATCTACTGCTTCTTCTCTATAAAACCTATTTAAACTACCAAATTTCCGTTGAATTCTACTTTCTTTTAAATTCTGATATGCCGCTGTTATCACACCGCTTTCCAACCATCTTTTAGAAGGATTTAAAATTAGTTGAGTAGATGCTAAAAATCGTTTTTGTGGACCATAGAACCATTCTGCGAATTTCAACTCTCCATTTTTCAGCTCGGTCAATCTATCAAATCTAGGGATGTCTGATGATGTTGAGTATTGAAGATTTACCTTTAAATCTGTGTTTTTTGATAAGGGGATGAAGAATTTTTGCAAAATATCTGTTTGCTTATACCCGGTATTTCTCTGAATATTTGAATTAGAATTTTTTGTTGGGTTTTCATTGTAGTTTCCATTAATATTTTCTGAAAAGAAAAAGACCCTTCCCCAGTCTTTAAAACCGTGCGAACGGTTTTTACCCGCTTTCAAATCTCCAAAGTCACTATAAGAAACACTCGTTAAGGATGCCCAATTTTCTTTTCGAATTTCCGCAGATACATTTGTTGTAACTTCTTGATTTACTGTTGAAAACCTAGAAAATAACTGACTTTCAACTTCATTTTCTTGAGATAATTTTGGAGTTTTTGTATAATAATGAATTACACCTCCCAAAGCATCAGAGCCATACACTACAGAGGAAGGTCCAAAGACAACTTCTGTTTTATCTAACATGTTTGGCGTTACCGTAATTGAACTTTGTAAGTGTCCTTTTCTATAAATAGCATTGTTCATCCTAACACCATCAACCACCAACAAAACTCGGTTAGATTCCATACCTCGAATTACAGGACTTCCTCCGCCAAATTGAGATTTCTGTACTTTTATACCAGGTATTGTTGCTAATAAATCTGCAGATGTTTGCGGTGATACTTTCTGTATATCTCGCGCATTTAAAACAGCAATTTGTTCTGCAATTCTAGCTGTTTTCTCTTCTTTTTTAAATAGAGAAATGACTACTTCATCTAACTGTTCTGATTCTTTAGTTAAATAAATAATATAATTTTTAGATTTAATAATAGATTTTTTTATTCTTAAAACCGCATAAGAAAGATGTGTAAAAACTACGATCTCATTATTTTTAAATTCAGAAATATCTGCAAATCCATTAACATCTGTAGTTATATTAATAGTTTCTTTATCGTTAAAAATACTAGTATTTTTAACGATTTTACCAGTTTGCTGATCTAAAACTTTTACTTTTTGTGCAAGCGTAAATCCACTGATAAAAAAAATAATTGTAAAAAATAAATTTTTCATTAATTAAAAACTGCTTCTAAAATTTGTAATGATTTCGGTTTCCTAAATCCATCCAAATGTAATTCAAAATATCTGATTATAATCTGTAACACAAGCTGCCTTTCATTTTTACTAAAAGACACATCTTCAATAGTATCAAAAGTTATGCCTAACAGCTTTTTAAATTGATAAAATTCGTTCCCAGAAATAATATTTTTATTACCTGTTGGTTCTGAAAAGTTTCCATTTAATAAATCAAAACCCAAAAGTGTTGTTTCTGTCGTATTTGGGTAGAAACCCAAAAAATGGGCAGCATTTAATAAAAATAGCAAATGAAAATTAGCTATTTTATCATGAGCATCTAACCATATTAAACCCGCTTCTAAATAGCTATAAAAATCTTCATTCTTTTCCTCTTCTTGTATACTATTAGAAAATACTTCAGACATAAACAACACCACAGATTGTTTTACAATGTCTCTATAAATTGTTTTGTAAGGGTTTAAAATTTGAACTTCTTTTAAAGTATTAAGCGAACTTTTAGAACTATGATTTGCAACCAAAATTAATTGCGTTAATGGCTGAAAATAAGCTACTTTAATTCCGCCTTTTTTTGCTTTTAAAACACCTTTTATAATATAAGACTTGATGCCTTCTTGCTCAGTATAACATTTCACTATTAAACTAGTATCGCTATATTTTAAGCTGCTTAGCACAATTGCTTTTGTGGTTATAGTAGCCATCTAATTAATAATAGCAATTTTTGTGACAGCAGTTTCTGATGCGTCATCATTACTAAGTAACACAATATAAATACCAGAAGCTACCTTATTTCCTGCCAAGTTTCGTTTATTCCAAACTACTTTTCCACCTTGCAGTTCTTGCCCTTCTATAACATTTGTTTCGTGCACTAAATTACCAGCAACATCAAGAATTTTTACATTTGTCCCTTTTGGTAAATGTGTGCCATTTCTGCCATCTATAGTGACAGTTTCGTGATTTTTAAGTACAGGGTTTGGATATGCATAAACAGCTTCTAAAACATCTCCAAAAGGGACAACATTGCTATTGTAAGCAACAATACCCTTATCTGTTGCAAAATAAACTTTACCTGCTGCGTTGTCTGCACTTATTTTTAAAATCCTATTAGAAGGCAATGGCGAGTTTTTTTTACTGAAAATTGCAATTGTAGTTTGTCCGCTTGGATTTGTGCAAAGAACGCCTCCACTGTCTGTGCCAAACCACTTATTGTCTGCCCCATCTACTACAATAGAATTAATTGTTTGGTCACCTAATAGACGATCTCCAAAACCATTTTCATCTCCATTAATAACAACAGGTTGTGCATTTGTTGCTACCTCATCAAAAACACCAGATGCGTTGCTATACACTACCAATCCAGATTTTGTACCCAACCAAATTCTATTACTTCTATCTACAGCAATAGTTCTTACATTTAAATCTGGCAAATTCCCCTCATTAGGTGTTGCAATTAAAGCTTTTTTTCGGCTTCCGTTTTCATTATAAACATAAGCTCCATTTCGCCTAGAACCTATCCATATACTATTTGTTCTGTCTACAGCAACTTCCGTTAATCCAATTGCTATCTTATTAGTTGTTAGAGAAGATAAATCTATACTAGACCATTCTTGAATATTACTAAATTTCTTAAGTTCATTGGAGCCTGCAATGTTAGTAACCCATAAATTACCAAGATCATCAAAAGCCGTTCCTGAAACACGAATGGTTACCCTTGAATCACTTAAATTTGTATCTTCTATTGTACTATTTTCGTGATTGTAAAATTCTATTACTTCATTATTTTCAACAACTAAAAGTCCTCCAGTTGCTTCAGACATTATATTTTCTGTGCTCCCAAAAGAACTTATATATACCTTATTTTCTGTATTTAGATCTATTGTTACATGATTTAAATCTGTTATTGGAAAATTAGAATCGTATTTTGTATTTATCCAACTTTCTCCATTAAAGTGGGAAAAACCTTGTTTATTATTGCTGGGTGCATAAGTACTGTCATAACCCCCGTAAACCACCCAAAAATTATTATTTTGAGCAGTAATAGAGAAAACAGCATTTGATAAAGGACCGTCAGGATGTATTTCTAAATAAGTAGTAGGTTCAGAAATTGTTGTCTCTAAAACTCCAAATTCTTTAGTTGCTAAAAAAGCAATATCATCTTCAAAAAAAGCAGTATTTAGAGTATAATCATACTCTAAATTTGGAGTAAATTCCTGAACTAAATTCATAGAACTGTCATAGATTTTTGCTTCTTTCTCTAAAGAAATACATAGGTTTGTAGTCGTAGATTTTATGTTTTTTATTTCTTTAGTAAAGATTTTTTCTTCAGTTAAATTAGTTCCATCAAAAGTAAATAGTATTGAGTTTTCTATAATATATAAACCGTCTAAAAATACAACGCCTTTAAAATCTCTACCATTAAATAACTGCTGCCAATTATTAAAGTCTATTAATAAGTTACTTGTTATATCTGCTTTAAAAATACCAACTTCTGTTGCTGCATATATTACATTATTAGAAATTATTGTTTCATTTATTTTTACGGAAGAAGAATTATTTCCAATAAAATAAGTATCACCAAACTCTAAGTTTTCTATATCATAAACTACCACTGCAAAAGGTGTGGATAAATAAAGTTTGTTATTGAATTCAGAAATATGATTAATACTTTTCTCTCCAGATTGATTAAAATTAACAATATCCGATGAAATAGTAATAGAACCGTCATCGTCAATAACCTCTACTAACCCATTTTCATAACCAATAACCACTCTTCTAAACGTTTCATTATAATAGATTGCAGAAGTTGTTTCACCGGACAAACCTTGTATCGAAGAAAATTTATTAATTTCACCACTTAAAACATCATAGGTAAAAATTGCATTATCTGTTAAGGCGTAAATTATAGTATCTACCTTTGTAAAGTCTTTTACATTATTATAGGAGTAAAAATCTTCCCAAGAAGCACTATAATCTGTTTGTGCAGATATTACTAGAGAGAAAAGTAATATATAAAGAGAAAAGATTTTTTTCATTAAAAATTTTTATAATTCAAAGATATTTATTTATTGTCACAATAACGCTAAAACATACTACATTAGTACAAAATTGAATCAGATTTTATGAGCTTAGAAATAGAAAGAAAATTTTTAGTAAAAAACTTAGATTTTAAAATAGAAAGTTTCGAAAAGAAATATATTAAGCAGGGATATTTAAACGCTGATAAAAACAGAACCGTACGAGTAAGAGTTTCTAATACTAAAGCTTTTTTAACCATTAAAGGGAAGTCTAACAAGGCGGGTACTACAAGATTTGAATGGGAAAAGGAGATAGTTCTTTCTGAGGCTGAAGAACTGCTGCTTTTATGTGAGCCAAGCATCATCGAAAAATACCGCTATTTGATAAAAAAAGGAAAGCACACTTTTGAAGTGGATGAATTTTTAGGAGATAATTTGGGTTTAATTGTTGCAGAAATAGAGTTGAATTTTGAAAATGAGACATTTGATAAACCAAATTGGTTAGCCAAAGAGGTTACTGGATCGTTAAAGTATTATAATTCTAGTATCAGTAAACTTCCGTTTAAAAACTGGTAATTGTAAAATAAAATCTACTACATAAAATAGATTGCCAAGAAGTGACTAAAACTTCCTAACAATACAAAAAGGTGAAAAATTGCATGATTGTACGGTAGTCTTTTTATCATATACAATATGGCTCCAATACTATAAAATACACCTCCTATAAATAAATAGTTTAAACTAAAAGTAGATAGGCTTTCTATTAAAGGATTTATAAAGAAGACAACTTGCCACCCCATTAGTAAGTACATTGCTGTAGATAATTTATCAAATTTACCGGTAAAGAATAATTTCAGAATAACACCAACTAATGCAAAAAGCCAAACAAAAACAAACATGTAGTTTCCTAAACTAGAGTCTAAACCTACCAAGGTAAAAGGTGTATAACTACCTGCAATTAGAACATAAATTGCTGCATGATCAACAATATTCAGCTTTCTCCTCTTTTTAGGCACTGTTGCCGCATGATAAAATGTAGAAGCTGCGTATAATATAATTAGACTAAAACCATAAACTATGAAGCTTGTAGGTTTCCAAAAACCATCAAAATTAAATGACTTTATAACTAAAAAAGGAAAAGCAATAATGCTTAATAATAAGCCAAAAGCATGAGACCAAATATTTAATTTTTCTTCAATTTTACTATAGGTGTAGTTTAGTTTTTCACTCATCTTTTTCTATTTGTATCTTTCATATATTCAGCATCTTTTTCTAATTCATTGTAGATAAGATGAAATGTTTTGTCTTTTAAAACCTTCATGTCTTTCGCTAAAGACAAACCTTTTGTTTCTATAAAATTGTACTGGTGTACTCTTAAAGTACCTGGTCTTCCCTTAAAAACATCCCAAGAAAAAAAACGTTTACAGTCATAATAAACTTGAGGAATAATTGGTATTTCAAACTCTATTGCTAAACTAAATGCTCCTTTTTTAAAAGGTGCTAAAATCACGTCTTCAGTAGGCACTAATCCTTCTGGAAAAATAGCCATGCTTACCCCGTTTTGTAATCTTTTTTTAGCCATTTTAAAAACACGTTTTCTACTTTCTACGCTGTTTCTGTCTACCAAAATTGCTGTTCTCTTATAAAAAAAACCAAAAACAGGAATCCTTGCCAATTCCTTTTTACCTACAAATACAATTGGTTTTTTACTCAAAGCAATTAACACAAAAGGATCTAACAAAGAACCATGATTTGGACAATACATATAGCTTTTATTAAGATCTATATTTTGATTTGATTCAAACTTTAAGCGAAAGCCCATTCCATGAATTAATATTCTGGAAAGAATTCTCGCAAATTTCCAAAAGATATGATAATGCTCTTCTTTAAATGAAAATATTAATAAAAAAGGGAAGAACAATACAAGAGAAATAAACATTAAAATGCCAAACCACATTCGCCAGATTAAAAATAAAGGAACTTTTATAAATTTCACAGAATATATTATAATTTTCAATAGATTATTTAAAGGCCAAAAAAAAATGAAGTTCCTAATTCTTAATTTAAACCTCAATAAGTGAACAAAAATACTAATATTCTTTTTGTTTATTGATTTTCCTAATCAAAACCTTATTTTTGCTTTCATAGATTGTTCTAACACCTTACTTATTTGTATTTTGTACTGTTTAGAAGAATTTAAATATCTAACAATTATAAAGGTATCAAAAATAAAAATTAATGTCAAGAATTTTAACAGGTGTTCAAAGTACAGGAACACCGCATTTAGGGAATTTACTGGGCGCTATATTACCAGCAGTAGAAATGGCAAATAACCCAGAAAATGAAGCGTATTTATTTATTGCAGATATGCATTCTTTAACTCAAATTAAAGACGGAAAAGAATTAAGAGAAAACACCTACAGTACTGCTGCAACTTGGCTAGCCTGTGGTTTAGATATTAATAAAACTGTTTTTTATAGACAGAGTGATGTTCCTCAAACAGCAGAACTAACTTGGTATTTAAGTTGCTACTTTCCTTTTCAAAGACTAACATTAGCTCATAGTTTTAAAGATAAATCAGACCGATTAGGAGATGTAAATGCTGGGTTATTTACCTATCCAATGCTAATGGCGGCAGATATCTTACTGTATGATGCAGAAATTGTGCCTGTTGGTAAAGATCAGTTACAGCATTTAGAAATGACAAGAGATGTTGCTAGTAGAATAAATAACGTTCTAGGAGAAACATTGGTATTACCAAAAGCAAAAATACAAGAACACACAAAATTAGTTCCAGGAATTGATGGTGAAAAAATGAGTAAATCTAGAAACAATACTATCAATATTTTTCTTACAGATAAAAAATTACGCAAACAAATTATGGGAATTAAAACCGATAGCTTGGCCTTGGAAGATCCAAAAAACCCTGATACTGATAACGTATTTGCTTTGTATAAACTACTAGCTTCAGCTACTCAAATTAAAGAAATGAGAGCAAATTATGAAGGTGGAAATTATGGTTATGGTCACGCAAAACAGGCTTTATATGAATTAATCATAGAGAAATTTGCAACGGTTAGAACAAAGTATAATCACTTCATGGAAAACAAACATGAAATTGATGAAGCACTAAGCATTGGAGCAGAAAAAGCAAGTGCAACAGCAAGCAAAGTTATAAAGAGGTTACGAAAAAAAATAGGCTATTAATAAGCACTTCTATTAAAACATTAAATAGTTATTTAATCTTCATAGATTTTGCAATAGCTTCTAACTCAAACAAAAAAGCTCTTTTATTAACAGAAGGAGCATACGTAAAACCTTCAAAAACTATAATTCTATTATTCTTCTTATCAACTACAGAGTAATTTAAAAATGGTCCTGCCATAAAATCATTTTTCACTTCCCATTTACCTCTTGTTTCAAAGGTTTTTTTACCATCTAAAACAACCTCAGAAGTAAAGGGTGTGTATGCCTCCTCTGTAATCATATGCATTGTTTCTGGATCTGTGCCAGGTATGTGCTTTTTACCAATACTATTTCTAACTGCAATAATATTTTCAGCAATTTTAGTTTCGTCTTCTATAGGAACTGAATACACTAAAATATTATTACTCCCTGTTTTTGCAATTCCGCTAGTTAAGTGTTGTCGTAACCATAAGAAATCTCCTGTATCATCTACTTTTTTAAAATTTCCTGGAGCAGTAAAAGAAACGCCTAAATTTTGAAGGGTTTTAAATTGAGAATCATCTAATTTCTTCCTCTTAAAAATATTCTGAGTCATTAATATATCCGAAGAGATATAAGCATCTATAATTTCTTTTTTATGCTTGTTAAATATTTTTATAATGCCTGCATCATCTGTTCCGTAAACGTAAATAATAATTTGTGGTTGGGCATATACATTCTTTTTTATATAAAAATCTTCTTTTTCACCTTTACCTATAATTAGAATATTTCTAGAAACCTTCATCATAGAGTTAAAACCATTTGGCGCAATTTGCGAAACAGAAAGTACTGGTTCTGGTTGTGGAAGACCAATTACTAAGTCGCCAAAAGAATTTCGAACTGCAGAACCTACATCTCCGTTCCAGTCGCTAACTTTAGTAACTACCATTACTTTATTCACTTTCCCAAGAGAATTTCTTAACACAAACTTATCTGTTCCTATGCAAGAAGTTAGTAAAACTGATACAATAAATATTGAAAATAAATTTTTCATAATTAGCTTTTATAAATTTTAAGTTTAGTTCCAGGCTTTAAACTTTTAACACTCCAAATATTGTTCCACTTTTTAATTTTATCAATAGAAACATTCTTAAATTTTCTAGAAATTGTCCAAAGTGAATCTCCTTTTCTTACTATGTAAATTTCAAAATCACCGTTCTTATTTGATGTTTCTCTATTTTTTACTGATAAAGCCTCTAAATTAGCTTTTGTAATTGCTATCTTCTTTGGATAAATACTTAAACGTTGACCAATTTTTAATCTACTGTTTTTTAACCTATTCCAGCGTTTAATATCACTTACCCTTACCCCAAATTTATTTGCAATTCTCCCTAAGAAATCTCCATTTTTTACTTTGTACCGGATGCGCTTATCTAATTCAAAATACTTAGGCAGTGGCTTTTCTCTTTGAGCAGCGTCCTCATCCGCTAAAGCATAAATTGCTTGCTCTTTTTCTATAAAATTGAAAGCATTTTTTCTTGGTAGTGTAATTGTATAATTTTTCCCTTCAACATAAGGAATAATATCTAATTTATAAGAAGGATTTAAAAACTGAATTAATTCTAAACTAATCCCTGTAATTTCTGAAACATGATCAAAACTTATGGTTTTTTTTACATGTAGCGTATCTGTCTCAAAATAACGAATTTGCGGAGCTTCTGCAATTAATTGATGCTCTTTTTGATATTCGAATAAATACATAGTTGCATAAAATGCGGGCACGTAACTAGCAGTTTCTCTTGGTAAAAACGGACGAATATTCCAGTAATTTCTGTAACCTCCAGAACGTTTAATCGCTTTAGCAACGTTTCCAGGCCCAGAATTGTAGGCTGCTAAAGCCAAATCCCAATCGCCAAAAATAGTGTACAAATCTGACAAGTATTTGCAAGCGGCAATGGTTGCCCTAACAGGATCTTGACGCTCATCTACATAAGAACTTACCTTTAATTTGTACTGTACGCCGGTTGGATACATAAATTGCCATAAGCCCGTTGCACCTACTCTAGATTTTGCAGTTGGATTTAAAGTGGACTCTACAATTGCTAAATACTTCATTTCTAAAGGAATATCATATTGGTCTAGATATTTCTCGAACATTGGAAAATAATACGCTGCCTTCGCCATTAAAGCAGGGTAGTATCTTTTACGATACTTTAAATAAGATTTTATTACTTTTTCTAATGCAGGATTGTATGCAATATGAAAAGGTGTTTTGGTATTAATATTGTGAAGTCTTGCTTTTAGGATTTCTGTAGATAATTTGATATCAGAAACATCATTTTCTTCTATATCATTTATTACATAAGTTGATTTTTCATACAACGGAGACTTATATTTAGTATCCATTAATAAACTATCAATTAAGGCAATATCATAATCTGAAAACAAACCTACTGGTGTTTGTGCAAAAAAACCAGAAGTACATAATAGAATTAATAAGAATTGTTTCATTACAGTTTTATATATCTAATTCAACTACAATTGGGCAATGATCAGAATGTTTTGCTTCTGATAAAATATAGGCTCTAGAAATGCTGTTTTTTAAGGGTTCTGAAACCATTGCGTAATCTAAACGCCATCCTTTATTATTAGCTCTTGAATTGGCTCTATAACTCCACCAAGAGTATTCTTGTTTCTCTTGATTTAAATATCTAAAACTATCTACGAATCCACTTTTTATAAAATCTCCCATCCAGGTTCTTTCCTCTGGTAAGAAACCAGAAACACCTTTCATTTTAGGGTTGTGAATATCAATTTCTTCATGACAAACATTGTAGTCTCCACAAATAACTAAATTCGGAATTTCTTGTTTCAATGTATTGATATACTCCTGAATTTCATCCATATAATTCAGTTTAAACTTTAGTCTATCTAAATTTGTTCCTGAAGGCAAATACATGCTCATTACAGAAACCGTATCAAAATCTACACGAATATTTCTACCTTCAAAATCCATTGTATCTATTCCTGTACCATATTCAATATGGTTTGGCTTTTCTTTACAAAGTATAGCAACAGAAGAGTATCCTTTTTTCTGAGCAGAGAACCAATAATGATAGGTATACCCAGCATTTTCAAACTCAGATAAATCTAATTGTTCTTTATGTGCTTTGGTTTCTTGAATACAAATCACGTCTGGCTTTGCAACCTTTAACCAATCTATAAAACCCTTTTTTAAAGCAGCTCTAATTCCGTTTACATTGTATGATATTATTTTCATAATAAGTGCCTCTTAAATTTTAAAGTAAATGAAGTTATTAATCTAATCTTATTGGTTCTTTTAGAAAGAGCCAAGTAATTTGTTTTATTTTACCTTTTTCTGTTTGAATAATTTTCTTTCTTGGTGATAGTATAAAAGCTAAAACGGCGCTACTTCCTGCTTTTACTATAAAGTTATTTGTTTCGAATAGTTGATCAAAAATAAGCATAAACACCACAATTAAAATCGGGTAGATTAACCAATATATTATCTTAAATAGTTTCATATTACTTCAATATATTTTTTACAAAACAGCCAAGTAATCTGCTCTTTTGTACCGGTTTGACTGTCTACTTTTTTCACTCTTGGAGATAAAATAAATGCCAATCCTAAATTTATAATGATTGTGTATACATTAGGTTCAAAGCCTATTATTTTATAAATAAGTAGCCCAAATAAAATTATTAATATTGGGAATATCAATGGAATAAAAGGCTTTATTTTTTTCATACTAAATAGCCATTTCTGGTATTTCACCATTTACAATTAATGTTCCTTCAGTGGCATTCTGAATTGCCTCAACAGAAACTCCAGGAGCTCTTTCTAATAAATAAAACGCGTTGTCTTTTACTTCTAAAACGGCTAAGTTGGTAACCACTTTTGTAACACAACCAACACCCGTTAAAGGCAAAGAACATTTTTTTAAAATCTTAGATTCTCCGTGCTTATTTGTGTGCATCATTGCCACAATAATATTTTCTGCAGATGCAACTAAATCCATTGCACCTCCCATTCCTTTTACCATCTTTCCTGGAATTTTCCAGTTGGCAATATCTCCGTTTTCAGAAACTTCCATTGCTCCAAGAATTGTAAGATCTACGTGTTTCCCGCGAATCATAGCAAAGCTCATTGAAGAATCAAAAAAACTTGCTCCTGGCATCGTGGTAATTGTTTGCTTTCCTGCATTTATAATATCGGCATCTTCTTCTCCATCAAAAGGAAATGCACCCATGCCTAAAACTCCGTTTTCAGACTGAAACTCTACTTCTATATCTTCTCTTACATAGTTTGCAACTAATGTAGGAATACCAATACCTAAGTTTACATAAAAACCGTCTTGAACTTCTTGAGCAATTCTTTTTGCAATGCCAATTTTGTCTAACATATCAATGTATCAATTAAATAATTTAAAAATGTATCAATTCTACTTTCGAGATTTAATACTTGTACTTAATATTTTATATAAAATCAATCCTAATTCATTTACCTTTTTACTCAAATCTAAATGAGTAGGATATGTTTTTGATTTTTCACATAAAATTAACCAATATTTAGTTTCCTCTAACTCTTTGGTTGCAATTTTCATTTTATGAATAAAATCTGCTTTACTTTCTGCATTTTGTGCTTCGTGAATATTTGCACCAATACTTGTTCCTGATTTTAATAATTGGCGAGAAATCACATATTTTCTTTCTGCTTGTAAAACTTCACATTAATTAATTACCATTAATGCAACTTCAATTGATTTATCAACTACAGGATTTTTCATTGTTACATTATTGTATTGGCAAATTGATTAATTGCGGTTACGCACTGTTCGTTGTTCAATTCTCTTTTCATAATTTTTTCCTTGAAAAATTCTTTGTACAAATATTCCTGGAATATGAACATTGTTTGGATCTAACTCTCCAACCTCAACCATTTCTTCAACCTCTGCAACTGTAATTGTTGCAGCTCCGCACATATTAGGATTAAAGTTTCTAGACGTTCCTTTAAAAACTAAATTCCCAGCTGCATCCCCTTTCCAAGCTTTTACAAAAGCGAAATCTGCTTTAAAGGCAGGCTCTAAAACATACATTTTACCATCAAATTCTCTTGTTTCTTTTCCTTCGGCCACTTCAGTACCGAAACCTGCAGGTGTATAAAATGCAGGAAAACCTGCTTGTGCAGCTCGGCATTTTTCTGCTAAAGTTCCTTGTGGTGTTAGTTCTACTTCCAATTCCCCAGAGAGCATTTGTCTTTCAAATTCATCGTTTTCACCAACATATGAAGAAATCATTTTTTTAATTTGCTTGTTTTGAAGTAACAAACCTAAACCAAAATCATCTACACCAGCATTGTTAGAAATACAAGTTACTTCTCTAACATCTAATCTTACTAATTCTGAAATAGCATTTTCAGGAATTCCGCACAAACCAAAACCACCCAACATAAAAGTCATTTCACTTTTCACATCAGCCAAAGCTTCTTGCACATTCTTTACTTTTTTATTAATCATATGATTCTTTATTATGACTTATATTCAAATGTTTTTTACTCATCTCAAAAATTACATCATTGAACACCTTTACAAAGGATCAAAGAAGTTTTAAAAATCGATATCTTCTTCTATTACGATAACTTTTTTTTCATTCTCCTTTTTCTCATCTTTCTCATCTAACTCATCTTTCTCATCTTCTTCCTTCTCTATCTCTCCACAATTAATGTTTATTGACAAATTCTCTGGTCTCTCAAACTCTTCTTGACTAATATTTAAACTTTCATCCGCATAGCATTTTTTCAAAAACAACGCAAATGATGGCAAAGACATTGTTGCACCTTGACCTTTGGCAATTCCTTCAAAATGAGTAGCTCTATCCTCTCCACCCGTCCAAACTCCAGTTGCTAAATTGGGTACAATTCCCATAAACCATCCGTCAGATTGGTTCTGAGTAGTACCTGTTTTACCAGCTATTGCATTTGTAAATTCATAGGGGTACCCCGTAACATATCCTGGTTTCTCCCAAGGCAAACGCAAACGAATACCAGAACCATATTGTGTAACACCTTCTAATAAATTTAAAACTACATAGGCAGATTCTTCACTTAAAACCTCTGCTGTTTTAGGTCTAAATTCTTCTAAAACGGTTCCGTTTTTATCTTCTATTCTTGTAATAATCATTGGGCTTACGCGCAAGCCCTTGTTTGCAAAAGTAGAATAGGCGCTTACCATTTCTAATAGTGATAATTCTACAGCTCCTAAAGCAATAGAAGGGTTTGCACGAATTCTACTTTCTATACCAGCAGCTTTTGCCAAACGCACTACGTTTTCTGGAGAAACCCTATCTATTAATCTTGCCGACATTGTGTTTACTGAACCTGCTAAACCTTCTTTTAAAGTTAACATGCCTCCATATTTATCTCCAGAATTTTTTGGTTTCCATTCTTCTGGAATTCCATATTTCCCTTTAGGAATTGTGTATGGAATATTCGGAAAAGAATCACACGGAGATAATTTTAATTGATTAATTGCTGTTGCATATACAAAAGGTTTAAAAGTAGAACCTACTTGTCTTTTTTGTTGTGCAACGGCATCAAACTTAAAGTGTTTATAGTTAATACCACCAACCCATGCTTTTATGTGCCCAGTTTGTGGTTCTATTGATAATAAACCAGAGCGTAAAAAGTATTTATAATATTTTATAGAATCATTCGGAGACATAATGGTATCTGTATCACCTTTATAAGAAAACACCCTCATTTTTATCTTCTTTTTAAAGATCTCTTCTATGTATTTTGATGATTTACCTGCAGACTTTAAACGCTTATATCTATCCGAGTTTTTCTTAGCTCTGTTTAGAATTGTATTAATTTGGCTTTTTTCTAGATCATAAAAAGGAGCTAATTTGTTGCTTTTTTGTTCTTTAAAAAAGTAAGATTGCAAATTAGACATGTGCTCATCTATAGCTTCTTCTGCATATTGTTGCATTCTAGAATCTATGGTTACAAATATTTTTAAACCATCTTCAAAAATATTATACTGTTCTCCGTTTGGTTTTGGGTGCTCTTGTACCCACGTGCGCATTATCTTTTGTAAATGTCCTCTAAAATAGGTTGCAGACCCGTCTTTATGACTCTCTTTATGAATATCTAAACCTAAATCTAATTTTTGTAAAGAGTCTTTTTCGACGGTTGTAATAAAATTACTACGTGTCATTTGCTTTAACACCACATTTCTGCGCTGTTTTACTTTTGCTTCTCTTCTTAAAGGGTTAAAATAAGAGGAATTTTTCAACATACCAACAAGCATTGCAGCTTGGTCTATCTTCAATTCTTTTGGTTCTTTTCCAAAGTAAATTCTAGATGCAGAACGTATTCCTACTGCCTGATTTAGAAAATCGTATTTATTCAAATACATGGCAATAATCTCATTTTTGGTATATTGCTTCTCTAATTTAGTAGCAACAACCCACTCTTTTGCTTTTTGCAACAATCTTTTAAATATATTTTTTGATGCTCTACCAGTAAACAACATTTTAGCCAATTGTTGCGTAATTGTACTTGCACCGCCACTTCCTGGTTTTAGAACTGCTCTTGCTGTTCCTTTAAAATCGATACCAGAGTGCTCATAAAAACGTTCATCCTCTGTTGCAACTAAAGCATTCACCAAATTCGTTGATAATTCTTTAAATTTTATCGGAGTTCTATTTTCTTTAGCATACTTCCCAATCGTTTTTCCGTCAATAGAAATAACTTCTGTTGCTAAGTTTGTTTGCGGATTTTCTAACTCTTCAAAGGAAGGCAGCGCATAAAGAGGGTCCCAGGCAGTGTATAAGAACAATACTAAAACAAGTGTAAATCCTCCTAAAATAATTCCCCAGAACCATTTTAAATATTTTTTAAAACTAGTTATCTTTTTATTAGCCATTATTCATTTATTTTTTCAATGCTAAAACCAATGTCTTGCAATCCGTATAATTTTTCAATAGCATCAATTTCTCCGTTTTTTCTCATTGCATGCCTTACATCTAAGACATAATTTCCTGAAATAGGAAAAACCTTATGTTCTTTATAAAATAATTTATTTTCTTTTATTTCAGAAAAACCATTGCCTAAAAACATTCCAGAAATGTCTGCCATTTCATAATGTAACGTATCAATAACCAAAGTATTATTGGGGAATTTTAATTCTGTTATGATATATAAATTACTAAACTCATAATCGTTATTATTTCTAATATTGATGTATAAATTCTTAGGCAAAATGGTGTCTTTTACTTCAAAAGCAAACTCTATTTTTTCTCCAGATTTCCAAAAACTATTTTCTAGTGTTTTGTATTGGTTAAACTCTATAATCTCATCACAGGAAAACATCAAAATTAAAACCAATAAAAAAATTGAAAATTTACTTTTCTGAATCGTTTCCATTTTTTGGACCGTTATTATTACGGTTTTTATTATTGTTACTTCTCGGTTTATTTGACTTTTTCACGGCTCCCTTAGGCTGATTCTGATTTGTATTAGCGTTCGGATTAGTGTTTTTTTCAGCACTAGGCCTTGGTCTAGGTCTAGGTTTCGGTTTGTTTTGCTGCTGCGGTTGTCCTTGAGATTGTTCTTTATTTTGAACCTGTGATTTATTCTCTTGCTTTGCCTGTAGTTTTTTTCTAGGGTTTGGCTTGTTTTGCGTCTTGCTTGCAACTGCACCAGCAGGTTTTTTCTTATTATTATTTTTATTATTTCTTCTGCGCTTACTTGTTTTTGGTGCATCAAAACGTGTTAGACTGTCTTGCCCAACTGCATCTTCAAAATCTACCTTTTCTGGCAATACAACATCTGCTTCATATTCTTCTAAAGAAATCGATTTTTCGTTATTTTTATTTAGTGCTATTATCTCTAGAACTTGCTCTAATGTTAATCGAAACCATTTAAAGCGTTCTTCTTTGTATGTATACCATAGATGATTTTTAAAAATATCCATCTTTACAAATACTGCTTCTCCTTTTTCAGTTTTTAACACCAAATCTTGCTTTGGAAACGTTTTTAAAGCATCTAAATATGTGTCTAATTCAAAATTTAAACAACATTTTAATTTACCACATTGTCCTGCCAGCTTCAAAGGATTTAGAGATAATTGCTGGTAACGGGCTGCAGATGTTGTTACTTTTCTAAAATCTGTTAACCATGTAGAACAACACAATTCTCTACCACAAGATCCAATACCTCCTAAACGAGCTGCTTCTTGCCTTGCACCTACTTGTTTCATTTCTACACGAATAGAAAAAGCACCGGCTAAATCTCTAATTAATTGTCTAAAATCTACTCTAGTTTCTGCTGTGTAATAAAAAGTAGCTTTATTCCCATCTCCTTGGTATTCTACATCCGAAAGTTTCATTTGTAGACCTAAGCGTCCTAAGATTTCTCTTCCTTTTCTCTGAGTCTCTTCTTCTTTAGCTCTAGATTGTTGCCAAATATCGATATCTCTTTGAGAAGCTTTTCTATAAATCTTCTTAACATCTTCATGATCTTCAGTGATTTTGCGCTTTTTCATTTGCACTTTCACCAATTCTCCTGCTAAAGAAACAGTACCAATATCGTGTCCTGGAGAACCTTCTACTGCCACAATATCTCCCATAGTTACGGGTAAATTATCTGGATTTTTATAAAAATGTTTTCTTCCGTTCTTAAAGCGAACCTCAAAAATATTAAATTTTTCTTGTCCGCTAGGCAATGTCATGTTAGACAACCAATCGAAAACAGCTAATTTATTACTACCGCTTCCGCAGGTTCCTGACCCACAATTACCATTACTTTTACAACCTTTTGGTACGCCATTTTCTGTTGTACCACAACTTCCACATGCCATGTGATTTATATATTATTATAGTTGCTAAGGTTTGTTGTTGATTTCTAGCTCGCTACGACTAAAAACAAACACCTACACTAACCTCTATTTTGGGTTTATAATTTGATTATCAAGCAGCTATGAAAAAGCAACTTAACAAAGTCTAATTAGCTAATATAAGAAATCTGACCGAGAAGTGAAAGAGATATTTTTGACAAAAAAAAGACCTCAAAATTGAGGTCTTTAAATTTTATTTTATATAATTAATTCTTGAATTTTAGAACTTTGCTTCTACCTTTTTTAAATATTTTATTACTATTACCTTTACCCTTTCTTAGCTCTTTTTGCTCCTCAAAAGATAACTGAACTACTTCTTGGCAGTCTATAGAACACGTGTTTTCCATCTTTTCTGAACAACTATCGCATTGAATAAATAACAGATGGCAGGCTTCATTAGCACAGTTTGTATGTTCATTACAAGCTTTTCCACATTGGTGACAATTAGAAACTACATCATCTGTAATTTTTTCTGCTCTTCTATGATCAAACACAAAATTCTTTCCAATAAACTTATTTTCTATTCCTTCTTGTTTTACTTGGCGCGTGTATTCTATAATTCCGCCTTCAAGCTGAAAAACATTTTTAAATCCTTTGTGCTTATAATAAGCAGATGCTTTTTCACAACGAATTCCACCAGTACAATACATCAATAAATTTTTATCTTCTTTATTGTCTTTTAAATCTTTTTCAATAATATCTAAAGAATCTCTAAAGGTGTCTACATCTGGTGTTATAGCACCTTCAAAATACCCAATTTCACTCTCATAATGGTTTCGCATGTCTACACAAACTGTATCTGGATTTGCTAACATTTCATTAAATTCGTCTGCATTTAAATGAACACCTTTGTTGGTAACGTCAAAAGTTTCATCAACCAAACCATCTGCAACAATTTTGTTTCTAACTTTTACTTTCAGTTTTAAAAACGATTTATTATTGTGCTCAACGGCAACATTTAAACGAATATCCTTCAAGAAAATAATGGTATCTAATTGCGCTTTTAATGCATAGAAATTTTCTGACGCAACAGATAATTGTGCATTTATGCCTTCAAAAGAAACATAAATTCTACCTAAAACGTCTAAAGCATCCCATTCTAAGAATAATTTATCTCGTAATAATTGTGGGTTTTCTATCTTAACATATTGATAGAAAGAAATTGTGATACGGTCTTTACCCGCTTCATCTATTAAGGCAGCGCGCTCTATGGCGCTTAACTTATTGTACAGTTGCATGCTATACTAATTAGGTTAAACATTGTTTTTGATATTGATTTTAAGCTAAAAATCTAAATCTACCACAAAACTACTATATTTTTTATGAAAGTTTAATTTTAAACACCAGAATTTTATTTGCTTAATTTTTAAACTTTGGTTGATTTATAAAGGTTTAAGTAATTTATATCCTTCTTTTTTTTAGCATCTTTGCACGATAAAGAAGGCGTCTTAAAAATTATTTTAAGACATACTAAAAATGTCTTTCCTGAAAAGCAGGAAACCCAAATAATAAACACGTATGAAAGTAGCTGTAGTTGGCGCAACTGGAATGGTTGGAACGGTAATGTTAAAAGTTTTAGAAGAGCGTAATTTACCCATCACAGAATTAATACCTGTAGCATCTGCTAGGTCTGCTGGCAAAAAACTAACCTACAAGGGAAAAGAATACACCGTTGTAACTTTAGAAGATGCCTTAAAAATGACTCCAGATATTGCTTTATTTTCTGCAGGTGGTGATACTTCTTTAGAATGGGCTCCAAAATTTGCTGCCGTTGGAACTACTGTAATTGATAATTCTTCTGCATGGAGAATGGATCCGACTAAAAAGCTAGTAGTCCCAGAAATAAATGGAGATGTCTTAACAAAAGATGACAAAATTATTGCAAACCCTAATTGTTCTACAATTCAGTTAGTAGCTGCGCTATCTCCTCTTCATTTAAAATATAAAATGAAACGTGTTGTTATTTCCACCTATCAATCTGTTTCGGGTTCAGGTGTAAAAGCTGTGCAACAATTAGATAATGAGGAAGCTGGTATTGATGGTGAAATGGCATACCCTTATAAAATTGGTAGAAACGCAATACCCCATTGCGATGTTTTTTTAGAAAATGGATACACCAAAGAAGAAATGAAATTAGTCAAAGAACCTAAGAAAATTTTACGTGATGATTCTTTTTCTGTAACTGCTACTGCTGTTAGAATACCTACTACTGGTGGGCATTCTGAAGCTGTAAACGTACAATTTGAACATGATTTTGATGTAACTGAAGTTCGCCAAATTTTAGCTAAGACTCCAGGTATTATTGTGCAAGATGACTTAGCAAATAATATCTATCCGATGGCTGTAAATGCACATAATAAAGATGAAGTATTTGTTGGTCGAATTAGAAGAGACGAATCTCAAGAAAATACCTTAAATTTGTGGATTGTTGCAGATAACCTTAGAAAAGGGGCTGCTACAAACACAGTTCAAATAGCTGAATATTTAGTTGAAAATAATTTAGTTTAATTACATTTATGGCAGAATTTCACAAAGTACACATACAAGAAATAAGACAAGAAACCGCAGACGCGGTTTCTGTAGTATTTAGCATACCTGAAAATTTAAAAGCTGATTTTAATTTTACAGCAGGGCAATACGTAACGCTTCAAAAAGAAATTAATGGAGAAACAATTAGAAGAGCATACTCTATTTGCTCTACTCCAGCAAGTGGCGAAATTAGAGTGGCTATTAAAAAAGTAGAAAAAGGTGTTTTTTCTACGCATGCAGCTTCTAACCTTAAAGTGGGTGATGCGATAGAAATTACAGCTCCTGAAGGTCGTTTTTTATTAAATCCCGAAGTCCATAAAAACTATATTGGTTTTGCCGCTGGATCTGGAATTACCCCTATCTTATCGATGTTAAAATCGGTTTTAATAAAAGAACCTACTGCAACTTTTACTTTAATTTATGGAAACAAATCTGCAAAAGACACTATCTTTTACGAAGAATTAAATCAACTAAAAGAAACATATATAGATAGATTAAAGTTACACTATATATTTAGTAGAGAAAATGTAAAAAATAATTTACGTGGCAGAATAGATGGCAACGTAACCAACTACTTTGTAAAAAACATGTATAAAGAAACTTCTTTTGATGCTGCATATTTATGTGGACCAGAAGAAATGATCAAAGACGTTTCTAAAACTTTAGAGACAAATAACATTGCTAAAGAAAATATTCATTTCGAATTATTTATAGTTGCTGTTGATGAAGGTAAGATAGCTCAAGTAAAAGAAGGTGAAACTGAAATTACTGTGATTTTAGACGATGAAAAAACTACATTTACAATGTCTCAAACAGATGACATTCTAGCAGCAAACCTGCGCAACAATATAGATGCACCTTATTCTTGTCAAGGTGGTGTTTGTAGCTCTTGTTTAGCAAAAGTTACCGAAGGAAAAGCGATAATGGTTAAGAATTCTATTTTAACAGATGATGAAATCGAAGAAGGTCTTATTCTAACTTGTCAGGCGCATCCTACAACACCTAAAGTTACAATTGATTTTGATGATGTTTAAAATTCCCTATTTTTGTCAATATGGATATTTACGACTTTAAAAATGCCTTTTTAATTGGGTTCTTCATGGCTTTCATGATTGGGCCTGTTTTTTTTATGCTCATACAAACTAGCATTACAAAAGGAGCAAGAGCCGCAATAACATTTGATTTAGGCGTAGTATTAAGTGATTTGTGTTTTATTTTAATTGCGTATTATGGCAGTAGGTCTTTATTAGAAAAGATAAAAGATGATCCAAGATTATTTTTATTAGGAGGTTTAGTCTTAATTATTTATGGATTAATTACTTATTTAGAGAAAGAAAATAAAAAAGAAGCACTAGAATCTGCGAAACTATTAAAAGTGCCTATTAAAAATAACTATTTAAAACTCTTATTTAAAGGCTTCTTTTTAAACTTTATAAATGTTGGCGTTTTAGCGTTCTGGCTAGGAACTGTTCTAGTTATCGGCCCTACTTTAAAAATGGATCAAAATGCTATTTTTTTGTATTTCGGAACCATTTTATTAGGTTATTTTATAACGGATCTCGGTAAAATATTTTTAGCAAAACAATTAAAAAACAAAATGACACCTCCAGTAATTTTTAGAATTAAGAAAATTATGGGCGTTATTTTAATTATCTGTGGTGTTTTTTTAATGCTGAAAGGGTTTATACCAAACGAGAGAATAGAAGAATTAATTCAATAAAATACAGCTACATAAAAATTAAAAGACCTTATTTATTGGAATAAATAAGGTCTTTTCTAATATTTATTCTACTTCAAAAATATTATTATCAGCATTAATATCTGCCATTAATTTACTTTTATCTATCGTAACAGATTTTACAGTTTTAGGTGCAGCAAAGGAGTACACCGGATTTGCCCAAGCCCAATCTTCTAAAATAGTAGCTTCGGTAGGTTTATTACCTCTCATCATTCTTAAAGGTATATTAAAGTCCTCAGTCGATCCGTCAGTATAAACAATACTTAAATCTATTGGCATTGGCATTTGTCCAATTCTTTCTAAAGTAATATTTTTTCCGTCTACAGACTTAATTCCGTAATCGATGGTATGCAACGTTTGCGTCCATTCGTTCAAATACCAATCTAATTGAATTCCAGAAACTTTTTCCATAGAGCGTTTAACATCATTAGGTGTTGGATGCTTAAAACTAAAATCTGTGAAGTATTTTTTTATACCAGTTGCAGTATTCTCTGCACCAATAATATATTCTAATTGAGCTAAAAACATACTTCCTTTGCCATAACTAGCAAAACTATACGCTCTATTTGTATTGAATCTGTCTGCGTGAGTGGTTAGTACTTCTTCAGAACCAGAATTTACCATAAAATTATAACCTCTATAGGGTCCTGCATTCGGATTCTTATCTCCTCTTTCTAAAATTTCATAAGATGCCTTGTTAGAAATATAAGAAGTAAATCCCTCATCCATCCAAGGATACTTACTCTCATTAGAAGCTAATAAAAACTGAAACCAAGTATGTCCCATTTCATGAGCAGTAACACCAAAAAGGCTTCCAAACTTTCTTTTCCCAGTAATTAAGGTAGACATTGCATACTCCATTCCACCGTCTCCTCCTTGTATTACAGAATATTGTTTATAAGGATAATTACCAACATGTTTGCTAAAATACTTCATTAGCTCAGCTGTTTTAGGCTGTAAATCTTTCCAGTTTTGTAAAAAATTTGCTTCCAAATTATTCTTATACAGAAAGTGCAAATCAACTCCATTGTCCATTTTCAAAACATCATGTGTATAACCAGGATCTGCAGCCCACATAAAATCATGCACATTTGGTGCTTTAAAATGCCACGTTAATTTTTCTGAATTAGGAACATTTAAAGGCATAGCAGCATCTTGATAACCGTGCCCTATTTCTTGTGGATTTTGTAAATATCCTGTTCCTCCAATCGTATATTCTTTATCAATTGAAATTTTTACATCAAAATTACCCCAAACGGCGTGAAACTCTCTTGCGATATAAGGTGATGTATGCCAACCTTCAAAATCATATTCTGCCATTTTAGGATACCACTGTGACATAGACAAGGCAACTCCTTCTTTATTATCTCTCCCAGTTCTTCTAACCTGTAAAGGTATCTGTGCATCAAAAATCATATCTAAAGTTACACTTTTACCAGATTTTATAGGTGTATTTAAAGTAACTTCTAAAACTGTACCTACAGTTTCAAAAGAAATAGCGCTGCCATTTTGTTTTAATGATTTTACTTTTATATACCCAATTTCAGCAGCATTTAATTTACTAATTCTATCCCTAACTCTGCTGTCTGGATCTTTAATATTTAAAGAACGAACATCCATTTGAGAACCAGGTTGAAAAGCATTAAAGTATAAATGATAATATACCTTAGTTAGTTCATCTGGCGAATTATTCGTGTAAATCACCTGCTGTGTTCCTTTATATTGATGATTTTCTGCATCTACATCAATATTCATGGTATAATCTATATGTTGCTGCCAATAGGCAGAAGAATTTACTTCATTATTTTGTTGGAAAGTAACTTCTTTTATTTGAAAGCAAGAAGTTAAGAATACAGTTGTAAAAAATAAAAATATAATTTTTTTCATGGGATACGTTAATTTAAATATAAAAGTAAAAAACAACAATGAAATAATCGTTATTTTCTCTGAATTATTAAAGTCCATTTACAATTCTGTCTGCCATTTTTAATGCATTGTATGCGTTTACAACTCTTCCTGAAACACATAAGTCTGAAAATGGTACTCTATCTCCGTTAGGGTTAGCTCTGCTTTGAGAACCAGGTTTAATTACTTCGAAATTAATTTTTATTCCAGAATTCATTAGAATATGTTTTACCTGACTTGCAGATAATTTTGGGTAATAAGAGCGAACCAAAGCTGCAACTCCTGCTGCTGAAGGTGCGGCCATTGAAGTTCCACTATTTGGTGTATATTTATCTTTTGGCATTGTTGCATAAATGTCTACTCCTGGTGCAAATACATCTACATTCGTTTTACCGAAATTAGAGAAATTAGCTGGTAACTTTTCGTCATAATGCAAACTCATCGCGCCAATAGTTAAGACATTGTCTGATATTTCATTTACTAAATCCTCAGAATCGTTAGGATATGTTTTTGTTATATCAATATCTTTACCATCGTTCCCTGCTGCATTAACAATTAAAACATCTTTTTTTGCCGCATACATAATAGCGTCATATACCCATTTTTTGTTTGGAGAATAGCCTTTACCAAAACTTGTATTTATAATTTTCGCGCCATTATCTACCGCATAACGTATTCCTAAAGCAACATCTTTATCATGTTCGTCTCCATCTGGCACTACTCTAACTGCCATTATTTTAACATTATTTGCAACACCATTAACCCCTTTTTTATTGTTTCTAGAGGCTGCTACAATACCAGCAACATGTGTACCATGACTTTCTAAATCTTTAGAGCCAATTACGTTATTATTACCGTAAAATTTATCATTAATATCATATAAGTTGTCGCCTAAAGTCTGACGCATATTAAAATCTAAATCATAACTTTTACCTTTAATTTGAGAATCTAAATATTCTGTAAGTCCTTTTTTAGCATCTAATAAAGCCCCTTCTGTCATTCCTCTTTCTAACATACCAACAACATCTGAAATTTTCGCTGCCATTTGAGCGCTGGAAGGTTTTAAGCTCTTTAAAAGTGTTGATGTTAAGACAGTAGTTCCTGCAAATTCCTTTACCTCTTTAAAGTTATTTTCAATTTGTGAGATTCTTTTTTGAGTATTTTTTAAGTTTGCAATTTCAGCTTTCTTCTCAGTATTTCTAGTTTCAAACTTTTCTTGTAAATCTAAATAAGTTTCAAATTCTTTTTTATTTTCTTCTGATATTTCTGAAGCTTTTTTATCACCAAATTTAACCATTCCGCTTTTTACAATTCTTGTAATCTCTAATTGGTCTGCATTTACAATTTTTCCTGCTTTATTTCCTAAGAAATTCCATCCATGCATATCATCTATGTACCCATTATTATCATCGTCTTTATTGTTGTTAGCAATTTCTTTTGGATTTATCCAAACAGCATCTCTTAAATCTTCATGGTCCACATCTACTCCAGAATCTGCAATTGCAACAATAACAGCAGTTCCTTGTTTTCCTTCTAAAAATGTATATGCTTTTGCAATACTCATTCCTGGAATTGAGTCTGTTTGCAAATCCATATGACTCCAAACGTGCATCTCAGTCTCTGATAATACTCCTTTTTTTGCTGGCATATTAAATACAACATCTACCCCCTTAGGAACTGGAATTGTACTTATTGATGCTTTACAACTAGCGAATAACAATACAGCTAATGCTGCATAAATACTTGATTTTAATACGTTCATTTCTATGCTCTATTAATTAAATATATCTGTAAATTTATGTGTCTCTTTTAAGCGAACTCCCTTTTCTGTATGTTGAACTGTACAAATTTCGTTGTAAGCATCGTGTTCTAAAAATAAATAGTAATTATTATCGGCAGCTTCTTTTAAAAAGATAGCTTTCTCTTTAATGGTTAATAAAGGTCTTGTATCGTAACCCATAACATAAGGCAAAGGGATATGACCAATAGTTGGTAATAAATCTGCCATAAAAACAATTGTCTTACCTTGATAAGATAACTTTGGCAACATTTGTTTTTCTGTATGACCGTCCATAAACAAAACATTAAAACCTATTTGCTCTAACGAATTATTAGTAATAAAATTTAACTGGCCACTTTCTCTAATTGGATTGATATTTTCTTTTAAAAAAGATGCTTTTTCTCTGGGATTTGGCTCTGATGCCCATTTCCAATGGTTGTCATTAGACCAAAATTTTGCATTTTTAAAAGCGGGTTGTAATAAATTTTTTTGTGAATTCCATTCAATCACTCCACCACAATGATCAAAATGTAGATGCGTTAAAAAAATATCTGTAATATCATCTCTGTGAAAGCCTAGTTTTGTTAAAGAGCTTTCCAAACTAAAATTCCCAAATAAGTGGTAATACCCAAAAAACTTATCTGATTGTTTCGAACCTAAACCAGTGTCAATTAAAATAAGACGCTGACCATCCTCTATAAGCATGCAACGCATACTCATATCGATTAAATTATTTGAATCCGCAGGATTTGTTTTTTGCCAGATTGTTTTAGGCACAACACCAAACATTGCACCGCCATCTAACTTAAAACTTCCTGTTTCTATAGGATAGATCTTCATTTCTAAAAAACTAAAAAAAATTATTAAAGAGTAACTACAAAGTCACTTTATGTAGTCTACAAATATGACTAAAAAAGGTTGATTTTCTGTTAAGAAAAATCTAATTATTAATAAGTTTTTTTGTTTAGGCTGGTACTAAATACTTTCATCTATTTAAGAAGTATGAAATTTTAAAAACCAATATTACGCCCGAACATAAAATTAAAAAAACAATTAATTATAAGGCTCTGGGAAGTATGGAGTTGAAAAAATAAAAGAACATGCTCAATATGCTAATAGTTTATAACTATTTTTATTAGAGGGAACAATGTGTTTTCTACAACCTGTGTAATTCTGAAATTAAAAAATATTATTGTAAGTAAAAAAAAGGGAAAATTTTTAGGGAAAATTAAAAATTACTCTAAAAGTTAAGTTTCCAAAACCTATAAAAACCTTTTTATTTATAAATATATATCCTTTACTTTTTTTGATATAACAAGGAGTGCTCTTCTAAAACTCTTAAAGAGGGCTTAAATATTATAAGATAATTCATTAGACAATTGTAAATAAAACATACTTTCCTTGTTAGTGTATATTTCCTCAAATTATTATTAATCATTTTTAAAACTGAGTCCTGGAAAAATCATCTAATTAAAAAATGGAGAGACTAGTTTAAGAGCGCTACCCCTAACGCAAGTAAACACCTTGAAAACGAATAAATAAGATTACGATAAGGCTGTCTCTTCCATTTATAATTAATAACCCAAAAATAAATTTAAACCAATTTTTATTTTTAATATAATTGAGATTAAAATCTACTTTCAAATCTATTTATTTAGTTTAGTTTTTTTGTTCTTTATTTAGACATAATGAGTTCGTATGTTATTTATTTGTACTTTTTTTGTACTTTTTTTGTACTTTTTTAAGCTTTTAATAATAATCAATTCTATATGTTTTCTCATTTCATCTCTTAGTATTTAAATAAGAAGTCTTTTAAAATAAACACTCTTAAGGTAGCTTATAATATCATAGCTAAATATTTGTAAAACTACTAGCTTACAAAAAAGATGCAGTCTTTATTATGAAAACACAAAGCAGAAGACACGCTAAAGACCTAATAAGCAAAAATAATAAACTATATTTATTATTTTTTAAATTAACTTATTGATATGATATTAATACCCCGATATCTTACCGTAATATTTTGCTTGTTCTCTATTATTATTTCTGGACAAGTAACAACAGAATATTATGTTTCCGCTGAAAACTTAGCAGATAATAATCTCAAATCTGCTTTAAATCAAATTATAGACAATCATATAGAATTCGATTATACAAGCACAAATACAGATGTTTGGGATATTTTAAAAGAAACTGATAGGGATCCTAATAATTCAGATAATGTAATTCTTATTTATTCAGGAGTCTCTGTAAACGGTGCTCAAGAATACAATAGCGCGAATGGTTGGACTCGTGAACATGTTTGGGCAAAATCACGTGGAAATTTCGGAACTGCAATTGGCATTGGTACAGATGTGCATGCATTAAGGCCTTTAGACAATACCACAAATAGTAAAAGAAGTAATCGTAGTTTTAATAATTGCATAACTTGTGAAGATGTAACAGATAAATGGGGCACTATAACAGGCTCTAAAAAAGATATCAATGATTGGTCTTTCGAACCTAGAGATGCCGTCAAAGGAGATGTAGCAAGAATGCTCTTTTACATGGTAGTTAGATATGAGGGCTTAGATGGTTATCCTGATTTAGAACTAACTGAATTAACACCACCTCAAACTGATAAAGAACCAATACACGGAGTTTTGTCTACTTTATTAACGTGGCATAGAAATGACCCTGTTGATACTTGGGAGGAAAACAGAAATAATATAATCTACAATTCATATCAAAATAATAGAAATCCCTTTATTGATTATCCCAAATTAGCAGAACATATTTGGGGAACAGAAATGGGTGTAAGTTGGAATAGCGAGGTACTAAGTAATACAAAATTTCATGAAACACCTTTTCACATCTACCCTAACCCTGTAAAAAACATTATACATATTAAAGGTGTTTCCAAAACCACTCAAGTGTATATCTATGATACACTTGGAAGAAAAGTATTAGAAACGAAAATTAATGTAAAAGATAATGATATCGATGTTTCGGAATTAAGTGGAATGTATTTAATAAAGATTATTTACGAAGGTAAAAAGATAACTAAACTTGTAGTTATAAAGTAGAGTCATAAAACTAAGTAATTGACCTCTTATTTATTATTAACTGTTTACAAATTTCTATTAATTCAATCTCACAAAACCTATTCTATATTTTAAGAGGTAATTATTACGTTATCATAAATAGTAGTAATTACCCCAAAATACAAAACCGATTCATTAAGAGTTAAGCAAAATAAATATACACACCTATTACAATTACGCAGATTGCAATACCTGCTGGCTTTGTGTATTTCCAGGGAGTAATATCTACTTGTTTTGTGTACTCTTGCACAAAAGCTTCTTCTCTTGGCTTTATCTTTCCTATAATTAACATAATTACCACATTAAGAAAAAATAAAATAGCCATTACGTCTAAAAAGTGAGGATATGCTTGTGCTTCTATGAGAGCTAACGCTTTTACATCTGTTACTCCTAAAGATTTAGCTGCCTCTAACGCAGAAGTCACAAAGTGGGGTTGCATAAAAAACTGACTAATAATATATAACAAACATCCAGAAACCAATCCTATTTTTGCCGCGATTGCAGGTACACGTTTTGTTAAATACCCAACAATAATAATAGAGAAAATAGGGATACTATAAATACCATTAATTTCTTGTAAATAGTCAAATAAACTTCCTGCATTTGCAATTAATGGAGCAATAAACATCGCAGCAATTGCTAAAATAACTCCAAATGTTTTTCCGTATTTTACTACTGTTTTTTCATCTGCATCTTTATTAATATGTTGCTTATACACATCTATACCAAACAAAGTTACAGAACTATTTAAAACACTATTAAAAGAACTTAAAATAGCACCAAACAATACTGCAGCAAAGAAACCAACCCAAGCACCTGGCAATACTTTTCTTACCAATTCTGGGTACGCACTGTCTGCACTTTCTAAATTACCTTTAAATAAATGAAATGCAATTAAACCTGGTAAAACAACAATTATTGGGCCTAGTATTTTTATAAATGATGCCAGTAGTAATCCTTTTTGACCTTCTTTTAAATCTTTTGCACCTAAAGCTCTTTGAATAATTTGCTGATTCGTTCCCCAGTAAAATAACTGAACTAACATCATTCCTGTAAAAATAGTATAAAATGGTACCGGATCTGTTGCACCACCCATCGATTTAAATTTCTCTGGGTTCTCTGTAGTTAAAATATTTAAACCGTCTAAAAGGCTGCCATCACCAATCATCATTAAACCAAATATCGGAATTAAAATACCCCCAATTAGCAATCCAATTGCATTGATAGAGTCTGATACTGCAACTGCCTTTAAGCCACCAAAAACAGCATAAATAGAACCAATAATTCCAATTCCCCAAACACAAATCCAAATAGATTGTGTGTGGGTAACGCCTAATAATGTCGGAATATCAAACATGCCACTAATTGCTAAAGAACCTGAATATAAAATTACTGGTAGTAAAACCACTACATAACCAGAAAGGAATAAAACAGACGTTAATGTTTTTGTAGTAACATCAAAACGTTTTGCTAAAAACCCAGGAACGGTAGTTAAACCCCCTTTTAAATATCTTGGTAATAAAAACATTGCGGTAACCACCATCGCAATAGCTGCTAATGTTTCCCAAACCATTACAGACAAGCCACTTTGATATGCCGCACCATTTAGCCCTACAATTTGTTCTGTAGATAAATTAGTAAGTAATAAAGAACCTGCAATTACACCTGCGGTTAAACTTCTTCCTCCAAGAAAATAACCATCTGAAGATTCTTCTTCAGTATTTCTTGTTTTTAAATAGGCAATGACTGCTACAAGTATTGTAAAGCCGAGAAATGTAATAATTTGCATGGTTTATTAATTTGAGTTAGTTGGTTGTTTTTTAGAGGTTAATGATAGAGCTTATTCTAAGCTCTATCATTAACCTCTAAAATTATTTTACAATAATAATGTATTAAGAGGTAATATTTGTTATTTCAAAAAAAAAAAATGTTTGCTTTACGCAAAATAAATAAGTAAAATAAAATTTAAGAATAGCTAACTCAAGATTACAAAGAACCACCATAAGGCACCAAAGCCAAAAAACATAAAGAATACAATTTGTATTCTTTATGTTTTTTGGCTTTGGTATTTTAACAAAATTTAAAATTTTATTGCATTACAAAGTCCTCCATAAACTTTGTTGTATAATTTCCTGTAACATAATCTGGATGATCCATTAATTGTCTATGAAAAGGAATTGTTGTTTTAACACCCTCAATTACAAATTCATCTAAAGCACGTTTCATTTTATTAATTGCTTCTTCTCTTGTTTGAGCCGTAGTAATTAATTTAGCAATCATAGAATCATAATTTGGCGGAATCATATATCCGGCATATACATGTGTATCAATTCTTATTCCATGACCCCCTGGAGCATGAAAAGTTGTGATTTTTCCTGGAGCAGGTCTAAAATTACTATAAGGATCTTCTGCGTTTATTCTACACTCTATAGAATGCATTTTAGGGTAGTAGTTTTTACCTGAAATTGGTACACCTGCTGCAACTAAAATTTGCTCTCTAATTAAGTCATAATTTACAACTTCTTCAGTAATTGGATGTTCTACTTGAATACGTGTATTCATCTCCATAAAGAAGAAATTACGATGCTTATCTACTAAAAACTCTACAGTTCCTGCACCTTCATACTTTATAAATTCGGCAGCTAAAACAGCAGCATTGCCCATCTCATCTCTCAATTCATCTGTCATGAAAGGAGAAGGTGTTTCTTCTGTTAACTTTTGATGACGTCTTTGAACAGAGCAATCTCTTTCAGATAAGTGACATGCTTTACCAAAAGCATCTCCTACAATTTGAATTTCTATATGTCTTGGTTCTTCTATCAGCTTCTCCATGTACATATCATCGTTACCAAAGGCAGCTTTAGATTCTTGTCTTGCAGAATCCCAAGCATCTTTTAAATCCTCTGGTTTCCAGACAGCACGCATACCCTTACCACCGCCACCAGCAGAAGCTTTTAACATTACAGGGTATCCTGTTTCTATTGCCACTTTTATACAATCTTCAAAATCTATAATGACTCCTTCACTTCCGGGAACACAAGGAACACCAGCAGCTTTCATAGTAGCTTTAGCATTTGCTTTATCTCCCATTTGGTCTATCATTTCACCAGTAGCGCCAATAAACTTAATACTATGCTCTTCACATAATTTAGAAAATTTAGCGTTTTCCGATAAGAAACCATATCCAGGATGAATTGCGTCTGCATTTGTAATTTCTGCAGCAGAAATTATATTAGACATCTTTAAATAAGATTCAGAACTTTGTGGAGGTCCAATACAAACAGCTTCGTCTGCAAAACGAACATGCAAACTTTCTGCATCTGCTGTAGAATATACAGCTACCGTTTTAATACCCATTTCTCTACAGGTTCTGATAACTCGTAATGCTATTTCGCCCCTATTAGCAATTAATATTTTTTTAAACATCTTGTTTTATTTTTAGATAATTAGACTTTTAGACTTTTTTTAGATATCACAGAATACAATCTCTAATACCTAGTTTCTAACTTCTAATCTTACTATGACGGATCTACCAGAAATAATGGTTGATCAAATTCTACCGGAGAAGAATCATCAACTAAAACTTTAACAATTTTACCTGAAATTTCAGATTCAATTTCATTAAATAATTTCATAGCCTCAATAACACATACCGTATCACCAATCTTAACTTCTGTACCAACCTCTGCAAAGTTTGGCTTATCAGGAGACGGTTTTCTGTAAAAAGTACCAATTATTGGAGACTTAATAGTAATGTATTTAGAATCTTCACTTATGGGTCTGTCTCTTATACACATCTGACGCTGCCGACGAATAGAGAGGTGTAGAT
>OJIK01000075.1_pt1 | contig 35496 bp, 35 predicted proteins | sample 1595571 | NCBI WGS metagenome assembly OJIK01 (sample SAMN05416791, study PRJEB24817) | seawater metagenome | isolation source: Sea water | place: Canada:Atlantic | collected 2013-11 | reverse complement strand
CTCTCTATTCGTCGGCAGCGTCAGATGTGTATAAGAGACAGTTGAATGATCTTACTTATAACGCTCAAAAAGTAGCTGCAAAATTAGAACCATTTTCAATAAGTGAATTGAAACGTCAACTTTCAAATTCCAATACTTCAAAAAACAATAAAGATCATTTACTCGTAGATATCATTCAACTGAAAATAAAGAAACTTGAAGAAAATCAGCAATATAAATCTAAGGGTCATTATAAGACACTTTTAAACATGATTACAACCTTTGATTCATCTCTACTATTAAAGGATGTAGATCAAGATTTTTTACACGATTTTGAACAATTTTACATAGACGGAAGAATCGAAAAAGATGGAGAAAGTCGATTAGAGAATTATTACAACAGTTTAAGTATTTATTTGAGAAATCTCAAAGCGGTAATTAATTTAGGTAGAGATAACAAAATGGTAGACCATACCTATGAATTTCCGTTTGGCAAAAACCGATACACTATTAAAACGTACAATACAGAGAAAGAAATCTTTTCTGTGAATCAGGTTAATAGTTTAATGACTTTTAACTCTTTTGATACAAAATACCAAGAGAACGCACACGACCATTGGAAAGTCTGTTTTTTGTGCAACGGCAGTAATATGTCAGATGTTTTACAATTCAAATGGACCGATATAGATGATGATATTATCTCATTTGTGAGACAGAAAACAGAGAATAGAACAAAGACGGTCAGGAAACTCTCTATCCCAATTATAAAACCCTTAAGAGAATTAATAGACAGAATAGGAAATAGAGAAAGTGAATACATCTTTGGAGGATTTAGAACCCCACCTAAGAAGACAACAATACAAAATAAGGTTTCTAAAATGTGTAAAGGATATAACAAACACCTAAAAGTGATAGGAGTTAAAATTGGATTACCCATTCCTTTGACCATATCCACCTCAAGACATAGTTACGGGAATTACCTTGCTAAAAATGGAGTTCCATTAGAAAGGATTGCAGAGATGATGGGTCACAAAGATAAACAGCGGTTTACAACATATCATTACATCGGTAGTTTGGATAAAAAGATATTATTCGAAACGAATGGTTGTTTAAAAGCGTTTTAATCTTGAAATGTTTGCAAGAATGTTTGCAAGAATTGATTCCTACAAAGATTTTATTTTAAAAAACTCATTGTTTATAGGGGTTTTGGGAGACACTTAAAGAATTTAGTTCAGTACTCATAATCAGGGGGTCGAAGGTTCGAGCCCTTCTGGGTCCACTTAAATAGTTACATTTAACAAAATTAATCATATCTTTACAATTCAATAATTCTAAACCCTAATTTAGGAAAAAATGAAAAAATTAGCCTCGTTACTCCTATTACTATTATTCCCCCTAATTATGATTGCGCAAGGCCCACCACCACCACCACCACCAGGTTTACCGATAGACGGTGGTCTATTATTTTTATTGATAGCAGGTATAGTTTATGGAGTGAAAAAACTTAAAAATTAACTTTTAAGTTCATGTAGCCTTGCTACATATTTACCAATAACATCGAACTCTAAGTTTACAATAGTTCCTTTTTTAAATTTAGAGAACCCTGTATGGGTATATGTATACGGTATAATGGCAACGCTAAACTGGTTTTTTTTAGAATCTACGACTGTAAGACTTACTCCATTTACTGTTACAGAACCTTTTTCAATGGTTATATTGTTTGCATTAGCATCATATACAAAAGTAAATATCCAACTTCCATCATTTTCTAAAACCTCTGAACATACAGCAGTTTGATCTACGTGACCTTGAACAATATGACCATCCAGTCTATCACCTAACTTCATTGCTCGTTCTATATTTAGCAGATCATTTTCGGACAAGTGTCCCAAATTAGTTTTATCTAAGGTTTCCTTTATGGCTGTAACAACATAGTTTTTGCCAGAAATTGCCACCACAGTTAGACAGACACCGTTGTGAGCAATACTTTGATCTATCTTTAACTCATCTGTGATATTTGTTTGAATTGTGAGATTAATATTTTCTCTATCTTTTTCTATCTTTTCAACGCGTCCTAATGTCTCAATAATTCCAGTAAACATGTATATAAATTTAGTTACTTTTGCTATGTACAAAAATAGACATATTAACTTTTAGATATGAAAAAAAAAGATAAAATAGTAGTAGGAATCTCATTAGGAGATATAAATGGTGTTGGAATAGAAGTTGTCTTAAAAACATTTGAAGATAAAAGAATGTTAGAATTTTGTACACCGGTCTTATTTGGGAGTTCTAAAATTCTTTCTATTCACAAGAAAATTTTAAATATAGAAACTAATGTTCATGAAATTAATTCTATTCAACAAATTAAAGATGGTGAAATAAACCTATTGAGAATTTGGGAAGAAGATGTAAAATTAGAAATTGGAAACGCTACCAAAGATGGTGGTAAATATGCATTTAAATCACTTAATGATGCTACCAAATCATTAAAAGATGGTGGGATCGATATACTTGTTACTGCTCCAATTAATAAAGAAACAATTCAATCTGATGAATTTGATTTTTCAGGTCATACAGAATTTTTAGAAAGTAATCTAGAAGGAGAGAGTTTAATGATTTTGATGAATGATTTTTTAAAAATTGGTCTTATCACTGGTCATATTCCAATCTCTAAAATAGCAGAAACCATTACTCCTGAACTTATTGAACGAAAAGTTTCCATACTTAATCAATCATTAAAACAAGATTTTAACATCAACAAACCTAAGATAGCTATCCTAGGCTTAAATCCTCATTCTGGAGATAATGGTGTTATTGGACAGGAAGAAAACCAACTGATTAAACCTACCATTAGCACAATTAATGAAAGTGGAATCTTGGTTTACGGCCCCTATGCTGCTGATGGATTCTTTGGATCTAAAGCCTACAAACAATTTGACGGAGTGCTAGCTATGTATCATGACCAAGGTTTAGCACCTTTTAAAGCACTAACTTTTGGCAACGGAGTTAATTTCACCGCTGGTCTAAATCACATAAGAACTTCTCCAGATCATGGAACTGCTTTTGACATTGCAGGTAAAGGAAAAGCAAACTCAGATTCTTTTAAAGAAGCCGTTTTTACAGGGATTAAAATATTTAAAAACAGAAATGAGTATAAAGAACTCACGCAAAATGTTTTAAGACCTAAAAAACAGTCCACATTTTGATATAAAAAACAATAATTAATTAAAACAATTTATTATATTTGCCCGCTCAAATTCATTAGCTTATAATGTCAAACTTGAAACAATTTATTATTCCTTTTATAGGATTAAAGCAAGGAAAGCATTTATTTAGTTATGATATTGAAAATACGTTCTTTGAAGCTTTCGGTTTTGATGAGTTTAATAGTAGTGCTTTACATATTTCATTAGTCTTTAACAAAAAAACAACTTTTTTTGAATTAGACTTTAATTTACACGGATATGTTAACGTTGATTGTGATACCTCACTAGAGCCATATGAACAAGAAGTTAAAGGTAATTTACCTTTAGTTATTAAATTTGGGTCAGAATATAATGATGATGATGATGATATGGTAATTATCCCTAATGAATATCATGAGATAGATATTAGTCAATTTATATACGAATTAATAATACTTTCTGTTCCAACAAAAAAAGTTCATCCAAAAGTACTTGACGGTACTATGAATTCAGAAGCTTTAACTAAATTAAAAGAATTAGAGATAAAAGAAAATAAATCTTCAGAAAATGAAGAAAGTACAGACCCAAGGTGGGATAAATTAAAAAGTTTAATCACAGAAAAAAACACATAAAATGGCACATCCTAAAAGAAAAATATCTAAAACTAGAAGAGATAAAAGGAGAACACATTATAAAGCTTCTGACCAACAAATAGCAGTAGATCCAACAACAGGAGAAGCTCATTTATATCACAGAGCTCATTGGCATGAGGGAAAGTTATACTATAGAGGTCAAATAGTATTAGAATCAGCAGCAACAGAAGTATAGTTTTTTACTCCAAAAACACAAAAAAGCCCTCTTTTTGAGGGTTTTTTTGTGTTTTTAGACAAAAAATCATTTTTTTGACGTTTTTTATTGAAAAAAACTAAAATAATTTTTACTACTTTAGTCAGCCGATTGAAGGAGGTAAATAAACATCAAAAATCCTCCTCATAACAAGTTATCATATGTCAAAAATAACTGCAGCTATTACAGCAGTTGGGAAATATATTCCTGATTACATTTTAACCAATAAAGAACTTGCAACTCTTGTTGAAACTAATGATGACTGGATTACTTCAAGAACAGGAATCAAAGAAAGAAGAATATTAAAAGAGCCCAACCAAGGGACTTCTTTTATGGCTGTAAGAGCAGCCAAAGATTTACTAGAAAAATCTAATATAGACGCAAAGGAAATAGACATGGTTATTGTTGCAACAGCAACACCCGATATGCCTGTTGCATCCACCGCTGTTTTTACTGCAACAGAAATAGGAGCTACAAATGCATTTGCCTATGATTTACAAGCAGCATGCTCAAGTTTTTTATATGGTATGTCTACAGCAGCCTCATATATAGAGTCTGGAAGATATAAAAAAGTATTACTAATAGGAGCTGATAAAATGTCTTCTATTATTGATTATACAGACAGAGCAACTTGTATTATTTTTGGAGATGGCGCAGGTGCTGTTCTTTTTGAACCAAATTCAGACGGTATGGGATTACAAGATGAATACTTAAGAAGTGATGGTTCTGGAAGAGAATTCTTAAAAATAGAAGCTGGAGGATCTATTCTTCCTGCTTCAACAGATACATTAAAAAACGGACAACACTTTGTACATCAAGAAGGAAAAACTGTTTTCAAGTTTGCTGTTTCTAATATGGCAGATGTTGCAGAAAAAATGCTGACTAGAAACCAGCTTACTAATGATGATATTAGTTGGTTAGTTCCGCACCAAGCCAATAAAAGAATTATTGAAGCAACAGCTAAAAGAGTAAACCTAGATGCTGCTAAAGTAATGATGAATATTCATAAATATGGGAACACTACTTCAGCAACCTTACCGCTGCTTCTTGCAGATTATGAACATCTATTAAAAAAAGGAGATAATTTAATATTTGCCGCGTTTGGTGGAGGCTTCACATGGGGGGCTATCTATTTAAAATGGGCTTATAATTCATAAAATAAAACAACTAAAACTAAGTGTAATGGATATTAAAGAAATTCAAAATCTTATCAAATTTGTTGCTAAATCAGGCGCTAGTGAAGTGAAGTTAGAAATGGAAGACATAAAAATCACCATTAAGACTGGTTCAGAAAGAACTGAAGTTACTTACTCACAACCAGCTCCAATGATGGCAGCTCCACAAGTTTTACAAGCTGCTCCAGTTGAGGTGCCTAGTGAAACTCGTAAAAATACAACTACTAATGATTTGGCAGATGACTCTAAATATGTCACTATCAAATCACCAATTATTGGTACTTTATACAGAAAACCATCTCCAGAAAAACCATTATTTGTTGAAGTTGGAAGCGTCATTAATGTTGGTGATACTGTCTGTATAATTGAAGCAATGAAACTTTTCAATGAAATTGAATCTGAAGTTTCTGGTACCATTGTAAAAATTCTTATAGACGATTCATCTCCAGTAGAGTTTGATCAACCTTTATTTTTAGTAGATCCTTCTTAATTTTTTAGTTAAAAGATTTCATTATAATCTTATAACGTTAAGAATAAAACGATACAATTATGTTTAAAAAAATATTGATTGCCAATAGAGGGGAAATTGCTTTAAGAGTAATTAGAACCTGTAAGGAAATGGGAATAAAAACTGTGGCTGTTTATTCTACAGCAGATGCAGAAAGCTTACATGTAAAATTTGCTGATGAAGCTGTTTGTATTGGCCCTCCTCCAAGTGTAGATTCTTATTTAAAAATGTCTAATATTATTGCGGCGGCAGAGATTACAAATGCAGATGCAATTCATCCTGGATACGGGTTCTTATCTGAAAATGCAAAATTCTCTAAGTTATGTGAAGAGCATGAAATAAAATTTATTGGAGCCACTGGAGAAATGATTGATAAAATGGGAGACAAAGCTTCGGCAAAATCAACCATGATTTCTGCAGGAGTTCCTTGTATACCAGGTTCTGAAGGAATTTTAAAAGATTTTCAAGAATGTGAAAAACTAGCAACAGAGGCAGGATATCCCGTAATGCTTAAAGCTACTGCTGGTGGTGGTGGGAAAGGGATGAGAGCTGTTTGGAAAGCTGAAGAGCTTCAAGATGCTTGGGACTCGGCCCGTCAAGAAGCAAAAGCATCTTTTGGAAATGATGCCATGTATTTAGAGAAACTAATTGAAGAACCAAGACATATTGAAATTCAAATTATAGGAGACTCTTTTGGTAAAGCATGTCATTTATCTGAAAGAGATTGTTCTGTTCAAAGACGTCATCAAAAATTAACTGAAGAAACTCCTTCTCCATTTATGACCGATGAATTAAGAGATAAAATGGGAGAAGCTTCCGTAAAGGCTGCAGAATATATTAAATATGAAGGCGCTGGTACTGTTGAGTTTTTAGTTGATAAGCACAGAAACTTCTACTTTATGGAGATGAATACTCGTATTCAAGTAGAACACCCAATTACAGAAGAAGTTATCAATTATGACTTAATTAGAGAACAAATCTTAGTTGCAGCAGGTGTTCCTATCTCTGGAAAAAACTACTTGCCAAAACTACATTCTATAGAATGTAGAATAAATGCAGAAGACCCTTATCATAATTTCAGACCTTCACCGGGTAAAATAACTACTTTTCATGCTCCTGGAGGACATGGAATCCGACTAGATACTCACGTATATTCAGGGTATATGATTCCTCCAAATTATGATTCTATGATTGCCAAACTTATTGTAACGGCTCAGACTAGAGAAGAAGCTATTAATAAGATGAAAAGGGCTTTAGATGAATTTATAATTGAAGGTGTAAAAACTACCATTCCTTTTCACAGGCAATTAATGGATCATCCAGATTATATTGTTGGAAATTATACGACTAAATTTATGGAAAGTTTCGAAATGAACCCTAAATAAGGCGTACTACTTATAAAAAACAATTAAAAGGAAGAACATACAGAATGTACTTCCTTTTTTTTATATTTGATACTTACACATTAAACTAATACACAACACTATGGCTTCTAAAATTAAAATTGATGGGATTGATAAAATTATCATCAAAAGACTTGTTGAAGATGCTAGAACACCTATTTTGGCTATTGCAAGAGAGGTAGGAATTTCTGGAGCTGCCATTCATCAACGTTTACGTAAATTAGAAGGTTCTGATTTAATGGCTGGCTCAAGATTAATTTTAAACCCTAAAGCATTAGGATACACTACCACTGCTTTTGTAGGTATTTTTTTAGAGTCTGCTGCCATGTATTCTTCAGCTATAAAGAAACTAAAACAAATTCCTGAAGTAGTTGAAAGTCATTATACAACAGGTAATTGGGCTATCTTAATTAAGATTTTAAGTAAAAATAACGAAGACCTTATGTACTTACTTAATAATGATATTCAACGAATAAAAGGCGTATCTAGAACAGAGACATTTATATCTTTAGATCAACAAATTAATAGACAAATTACATTATAAGAAAAGCCTTAGCAGTAGTGCTAAGGCTTTTTAAGTATCTAACGTTTGATAACTACTGTTTAATTATTTTGCGTAATAAAATAATTTTGTTTTTTCGTCTATACCACCAATCCACATTAAAATCTCATCTTCATGGGAAGTAACAGAAGACCAGTATTTATTTGCTGCTTCATCCATTGGCCCTCCATAACTACTTTCTTCAAAAGCAGCAAAATCTGACCAAGTTTCGTAAAACATATATGAATGCCAATCCATTCCAGTACCGTACAAATGTCTACTTGCATACATAGCTACTGTTTTCCCACTGTCTTTGTTATCTTTTAAACTTCCAGAAATTAACCCTTCTGTAAAGTCTTTATTTCCACCCCATTTAGTACTGTACTTACTAAGAACAACTACTTTTTTGGTAGACCAGTCCATACCCTCACTTTCAAAACCTAATTTTTCCAAGCCTTCAAAAGTTCTAATTTGATCTGAATGACCTTCTATATACATTCCTAGATAACTCATATACTCTTCTTGCATTTTAGCTTGAGCTTCTTCATCTAACTTCATTGCTTTGATATTTTGATCAAGAATTTTATTACTAATATCTGCATCTATAACTAGATCCTCTGCTGAATTGTAAAAATCATAGATTGCATAAGTATAATCTCCTGCAAAAGCATGAGCAAACATTCCTGAGTTTACGAGAACACGCTCTTCTCCAAGAGATAAGTTTGTAAACTTCTTATGTAATTCAAGAAAAGTTTCTGAATCCTGTCTTGGAACAGTCACATAAGTAATATTAACTACGTTCTGAGCAAATAATGCGAAAGAAACGGTTAATAGTAAAAAAGTAAATAGATTTTTCATCATAATAATTTAGTTAGTTATAAGATTTATAATAAATCAAAACTACAAAATTAATTGCAAATTAAAACTAATTTTGTAATTTTGTTTTTAATCATTAAATTAATATAACCATGAAAAAAAATCTATTAAGTTCTTTAATTGCTATGTTTAGTGTTAACATTTTACTTGCTCAAATAGTTGTATTTAGCCCCGTAAAAGTTGAACAAAATGACATAGAACAATTTCTTAATGTAGAAATGAATTATAGTAAAAAAATTGCTCAAGATGCTGTAAATAATGGTAAGTTATTGGGTTGGGTTTTAATGCAAAACACCAATGTGGGGCCAGATGATTATAACTTTATGTGGGTAAATGCGTATCCAACTATTGAAATTGCTGCTAATGAAAATGCTTGGTGGAGTCATTCAGAAAAAGTAGTAGGTATAAAACCAGATGTCTTATTTAGCGATAGTTCTAAATATAAGTACGACAGAAGTTATACCTATAAAATGCAAATGTCTATTCCTAATACAGGACCAGCAGCATACGTAATTCTTAATTTTGCTACACCAGATGATGTAAACGCAGTAGCAGCATCTTCTAAAAAATATGTAATCCCTCATTTTAAGAAAAATATGAGCGACAACGGAATGGTTGGATGGGGAATGGCGACTAAAATAACACCACAAGGCCAGGAGTATAGTTCTATGATGACTTATGACTCTTATGACAGCTTAAAAAACGCCATGAAACATCTAGCTGGTGAAGGTATTATTGAAGGACTTCCTATGGATAAGTTAACCAAAGTTACTTGGGAGATGCGCCCAATCATGAAGGTAATTTCTTCTACAACTGAAAAAGAGTAAAAACTTCTCTTACTTATAAAAAACCATCGATATCGATGGTTTTTTTTGTTTTTCTAGAAAATGAAAAAGCCTTTACAAGAAATCTTGTAAAGGCTTTTAGTACAGAAGGCGGGACTTGAACCCGCACGGGCATTACTGCCCATTGGATTTTAAGTCCAACGTGTCTACCAATTCCACCACTTCTGCATTGGTATATTTTTGTAGAATAGAGCGAAAGACGGGATTTGAACCCGCGACCCCCACCTTGGCAAGGTGATGCTCTACCCCTGAGCTACTTTCGCGTAGTCGTATTTTAATGAACATCCATTCGTTTGAATGGGATGCAAATTTAAAACAAAAAAGGAAACTACAAAGACTTTTGAAAATTATTTTACTTTTATTTTAATTGAATATTTTACAAAAGCTATGGGATTTCAATTATTATGAAATATCTTTGCATTCGATTTAATTTCTAATGAGTTTAACCACAGTTATCGACACTAAAATTTCCTTTCAGAGAGTCCTTTCAGACTATAAACAGCTCGCAAAAGTAGGTTTGTCTTTAAGTGTTGTTTTTTCTGCTATTGCTGGGTATTTATTGGCTGTAGAAATTATTAATTATCAAGTACTTTTCTTATTAGGTTTGGGTGGGTTTTTAATGGTAGCTGCCTCTAATGCTTTTAATCAAATTATTGAAAAAGATACAGATGCTTTAATGAAAAGAACCATGAACAGACCACTTCCAACAGGAAGGATGTCTAAGACTAGCGCCTTCATTTTTGCAATTACATTTACTATTATTGGCCTTGGTATTCTATACAGTATCAACCCAAAAAGTGCGCTTTTTGGAGCCATATCTATCTTTTTATACACTTGCGCTTACACCCCTATGAAACCAGTTTCACCATTAGCTGTTTTTGTTGGCGCATTGCCCGGAGCAATTCCTTTTATGCTTGGCTGGGTTGCAGCTACAAATGAATTTGGAATAGAAGCTGGTTTTTTATTTATGATTCAATTTTTTTGGCAATTTCCACATTTCTGGTCTATTGGTTGGTTACAATTTGAAGAGTATAAAAAAGCTGGTTTTATTATGTTGCCAATGGATAAAAAAGATCAATCTGCAACGAAACAGATTATTTTTTATACTATTATAATGATACTAGTATCTATAGCTCCAGTATTAAAAATGACAGGAGCTTTTTATATACATCCAATTACAGCTATTATTATTGCCCTTCTAGGTTTATTTATGTTGTATTATGGAATTTTACTTCATAAAAAACAAACAAATATTGAAGCAAGAAAATTAATGCTATCAAGCGTCTTATATATTACAGTGATTCAAATTATATATGTAATCGATAAATTTTTACACTAACATGAATATTAACAAAGAAGACTTAGAAGAAGAATTAAAAGTTGGTAGAAATAAATCTGCAAAACCTATGTTATGGGTTTCTATGATTAGTATGGTAATGTTTTTTGCCGGACTTACAAGTGCTTATGTAATTAGTATGAGAAGAGATGATTGGGTAACTTTTGAATTACCAGATGCTTTCTATATTAGCACCATACTCATTATATTAAGTAGCATAACCATTACTATATCTCAAAAACTCCTCAAAAAGGACAAAAGAGAGCTGTCTATTGTATTTTTATTAATCACATTTCTATTAGGAATTACATTTATTTGGCAACAATATGCCGGTTTTGAAGATTTAAGGAATGCTGGATTATTTTTTACAGGACCCACAAGCACCGTGTCAACATCATTTATTATTGGAATTAGTTTAATGCACGCAGTTCATGTATTTGCAGGGATTATTGTGCTACTTGTTGTAATTTATAATCATTTTAAATATCGCTACAAATCAGATGATTTACTAGGCTTTGAACTAGGTGCAATCTTTTGGCATTTTGTGGATGTTTTATGGATTTATTTATTTTTCTTTTTCTATTTTATTAGATGATGAAAATTGATTAATTTTGGCAACTATTAAAGAAATATTTATATAAAATATATGGAAGCAAACATTGCTGTACCTAATGAAAAGAAACCTACTTGGGGAGGTGGAGGAGCAAAACCTTTTGGAGCCAGTTATGGTAAAATGATGATGTGGTTTTTTATTGTGTCAGATGCCTTAACATTCTCTGCGTTTTTAGCTGCTTATGGTTTAACTCGTTTTAAATTTATTGATTCTTGGCCAATTGCTGATGAAGTGTTTACTCACGTTCCCTTCTTTCATGGTGAATTTCCTATGATATATGTAGCTTTTATGACGTTTGTCTTAATTGCTTCATCTGTTACTATGGTATTAGCCGTAGATGCTGGCCATCACATGAATAAGAAGAAAGTAACTGTTTATATGTTGTTAACCATTATTGGTGGTATTATTTTTGTAGGCTCACAAGCCTGGGAATGGAATACATTTATTAATGGTACTTACGGAGCTGTAAAAACTACAGATGGCAAAATATTACAATTTGTAGATGTTAAAGGAAAACAAATAGCCTTAGCAGATTTTGTAGTTGGAGATAGAGGAGATGTAAGAGAACAGCATACCAAAAAGAATGGTTTGTGGTTTGAAGAAGAGGCTACTATTGCACAGTATTCTATAGCACAGGTTATTAGTTCTTTTGAAGCCAATCCTGACATTCAAATTAGAACAGAATTAATTGACTTAGATAAAAAACAAAAAACAATATTATCTAGAGAAAAAGCACTATTAGAGCTTGCCAAAACAAGACTAGTTGTTGAAGGCGCCAATCTAGAAGTAAATGAATATGGAAATACCATCTTTGCAGATTTCTTTTTCTTCATTACTGGATTTCACGGATTTCACGTTTTTTCTGGTATCATTTTTAATATCATCGTTTTCTTTAATGTAATTGTAGGAACCTATGAAAAAAGAGGTCATTATGAAATGGTTGAAAAAGTAGGATTATATTGGCACTTTGTAGATTTAGTATGGGTATTTGTATTTACTTTTTTCTACTTAGTTTAATTTTTTAATAACAGCATATATGGCACACGCACAATCACATACAAAAAGAATTTGGAATGTATTCTGGATATTATCTGCAATAACAATTGTTGAAGTTATACTAGGTATCTATAAACCAAGTGTTTTACATCTTACTAGTTTTTTAGGTACAAGCCCATTAAACTGGATTTTTATTATTTTAACCTTGGCTAAAGCTTACGGTATTACTTGGTCTTTCATGCATATGGAAGGTGAAAAAACTTGGTTTAGAAGAGCTGTTGTTTGGACTGCTGTATTTCTAATCATTTATCTAGTCACACTGCTACTAATAGAAGGAGACTATTTATATAGCACACTTGCGCCTTTAGTGCGTTGGTAACAAAATTTAATCAAGGTGGTTTTTAACCGCCTTTTTTTATCACTAAATATGAAAATTACTAAGAAGAGATTTGTACTCATAGCACTGTTTGTGTTTCCGTTGTTATTCTTTTTAATACTATCTACGGGCATTAACAACTTCAAAAAACTATCTACGTTAACATATAATGTTTCTTTAGATGTTTTAGAAGACTCCATTTCCATGCAAGATCATGTAACCCTTTTATGTTTCTTAGGAGATAATATAGAGGCTAAAAAAGGAGGGGTTTTTAATCTGAATCAAAAAATTTATAAAGAATTTTATGGATACAGGCCTTTTCAAATAATTGCTATATATCCAGAAACATCAGAAGAAGATGTTAAAAAATTATCATCAGATTTGGAAACTTTTACAGACATGTATAAATGGAACTTTATTTCTATGGATAGAGAAGTCATTTCATCATTGCATGCAAACCTCAAAACAAAAGACATATTAGATTCTTCATTGTATTCAAAAAAAGTATACCTTATAGACAAAGAGCTAAGTCTTAGAGGAAGAGATAATGATGGTGATGAAGAAAAACAAATAATTTATGGCTATAATATTGAATCTGTTGCAGAATTAAATAATAAAATGGAAGATGACATAAAAGTATTGCTCTATGAGTATAGAGCCGCTTTTAAAAATAAAAACAAAGCAGTTAGAAAAAACTAACTATATGAGCAAAAAAAATTCATACATAGGAATCTCTTTTATCATACTAATCTTTGGAATCTATGTGATTAGAAATCTCGATGATAGAATTTCTAATGAAACCTTAATAGATGACAACAGACTAAATAAAAAAAATGAGGCTGTACAACTAGCTAATAATAAACTCTTTGTTTATAATAAAGTACCTTCTTTTGAATTTACAAATCAAGATGGCAACATCATCAATAATGAGACTTATGAAGGGAAAGTATATGTTGTAGAATTTTTCTTTACGACTTGCCCTAGTATTTGTCCTATTATGAATCAGAAAATGCTTCTTATTCAGAAAGAATTTACAGAGAATTCAAATGTAGGAATAGCTTCAATCTCTATAACACCAGCTATAGACACTCAAGAAGTTTTGAAGAGCTATGCTAGTTCTAACGGCATTACTCATAAAAACTGGCACTTATTATCTGGAAAATCAGAAGAGACTGTGTTTAATTTATCTAACAAAGGGTTTAAATTATATGCCGGAATAGATAATAAAGTAGAGCATGGAGGCTTTGAACATTCTGGTCTGTTTGCTTTGGTAGATAAAACCGGAACTATTAGGTCAAGAAAAGATGCTCAAGGAAATCCATTACTGTATTACAGAGCTATTGAAGATGCTGGTTTTCCGGACCAAATAAATGAATTAAAAGAAGACATTAAAATTTTATTAAATGAGTAGAATTGAATTAACAGAGAAAAAATACAAACGAGTAATCACCATTTTATCAATTATAATTCCATTGGCAGTAGCTGCTTTGTTTGGAATAAATTTAAGGAAATTAGGTTTTGATGTAGAGCCTCTTCGGTTTTTACCTCCAATATATGCAACAGTAAATGGCATTACTGCTGTTTTATTAATTGCTGCTGTAATTGCAATTAAAAATGGTAAAAAAACATTGCATGAAAGATTAAATACATTAGCTATTATCTGCTCTGTTCTTTTTCTTGTCATGTATGTTGCCTATCATATGACATCAGATTCTACTACATTTGGAGGTGAAGGATTTATTAAATATCTCTATTATTTTATTTTAATTACACATATAGTACTTTCTGTAATTGTAATACCATTTGTATTAGTTACCTTAATGAAGGCTAAATTGGGTAAATTTACTGAGCATAGAAAAATTGCTAAAATTACCTTTCCTATTTGGCTATATGTTGCTGTAACTGGCGTTATTGTATACCTCATGATATCTCCTTACTATGTCTAAATATCTTACTTACTTTTTTGTAATGCTACTTATGTTTGTATCTACAACTCCAATCTATTCTCAGTGTGCTATGTGTAAAGCTGTTGTTGAAAGTGGAGACCAAACAATGGCAGAGGGTATTAACAATGGCATCACCTATTTAATGGTATTTCCTTATATACTTATTGGTGTTTTATTCTATTTTATCTACCGATATAAAAAAGGAGTTAAAAATTAACATTTCAATAAGAGCCATTGGGTGTAACATATTCTAATTTTGGTCGTCTAACATAAGGTGTAAAAAATGACTTGAACATCTTATGCCAAAATTGTTACACAAATTTGAAAAATAATACAACCAAGATGACTAAAAAAATTTTACTAATTGTATCACTTCTCTTTGTTTCTATTGCTTATTCGCAAGAAAAATGGACCCTAAAGAAGTGTGTAGAATACGCATTAGAAAATAATATTTCTATCAAACAAAATGCGCTTAATATTTCTCTTTCTGAAAGAGATGTAGCCATCACCCAAGGAAATTTTCTTCCTTCAATTAATGCCAGTTCTAGCGGTGGTATTAATTCTGGATTATCTCCAGATAGAAGTGGTGTATTAAAAAATACCACCAATTTTAATGGACGGTTCAATCTTTCTGTTAATGGTACGATCTTTAATGGTTTTAGAAATTTAAATTCCTACAAACAAGCACAGCTTGGTATAGAAGCAAGTAAATTAGATTTAGAAAAAGCCCAAAATGATGTTTCTTTGTTTGTTGTAAATGGCTATTTAAACATCCTTTTTGCAAAAGAAAATTTAGCTGTAGCAAGAGTTCAAGCTGAAATTAGCAAAAAACAAGTGGAGGCTGCCTCACAAAGATATGAGGCGGGTATTACGGCAAAAGGAGATCTTTTGAACTCTCAGTCTACAGCTGCCAACGATCAACAAAACGTAATTGCTCGTGAAAATACACTAACCATAGCTTTACTAAATTTAGCTCAATTATTACAAATATCTTCAGTAGGTTTTGATGTAGAAAATATGGAGGTAAATACACCTTCAGGGTTGCTGCTTTACGAAACATCCGATGTTGTTTATGAGAAGGCCTTAACAAATCAACCACAGATAAAAAGTGCTGAACTAGGTATTCAGAATGCAGATTTAAATATTGAGTTATCTAAAGGAGCTTTTTTACCATCCCTTAGTTATAATATTAATAGTGGAACCTCTTATTTTAATCAGTTAAACAATTTATTTCCTGGTCAAAATAACGAATACTTTTTTAAACAAGTATTAGTAGATAGAGTTACCTACGGAATGTCTGTATCTTTAAACATTCCTATATTTAATAGATTCCAGACAAAAAATAATGTAGCTAAATCTTATATTAATAGAGAGTTGTCTCTGTTAAATTTAGACAATCAAAAACTACAACTACAGCAAACAATAGAACAGGCCTTTGCAGATGCTAAAGCAGCCGCAAAAACATTTGAAGCAGCAACTATCTCTTTAAAGGCTCAAAGAGAAGCCTTCAAGAATGCCCAAGAAAGTTATAACTTAGGTGCTAGTACTTTATTTGACTTTGATTTGGTAAGAACTAGATTGGTAAGTGCCGAATCTGCATTAATTAGAGCCAAATATGATTTTGTGTTTAAAACAAAGGTACTTCAGTTTTATTACGGAAATTTGAATTTAGATTAAACAACTATATACTATACAAAACGGCAACTTTTGGTTGCCGTTTTTTTATGCTTTATCTTTACAAGAAAAAGACTTGAGTTTTATCTTACACATAGAAACTTCTACTAAAAACTGCTCCGTTAGTATTGCTAAATCCGGGGAACTTATTTCTTTAAAAGAAATTAACAATGGTGCGTATTCTCATTCAGAAATGCTGCATCCCTTAATTAAAGAAGCTTTACTAGAGAGCAAACTAACAATTAAAGAAATTGAGGCTATTGCTGTAGGCAAAGGCCCTGGTTCTTACACTGGTTTACGTATTGGTATTTCTGCAGCCAAAGGATTGTGTTTTGCCAATGACATCCCATTAATCTCTATCAATTCTCTAGAAATCTTAGCACATTCTACCACTATAGATAAAGGCTATATTATCCCAATGATTGATGCCAGAAGAATGGAAGTTTATTCTGCTATTTATGATGAATCTTATACCCTTATTAGGGAAACTAAGGCTGATATTATTGATGAACATTCTTTCTGTGATAAATTGCAAAATCACACAGTTTATTTTCTGGGTGATGGTGCAGAAAAATGTAAAGAGACCATAGTTCATAAGAATGCGGTATTTATCAAAAATGCATTTCCTTCAGCCAAAGAAATGACTCAATTATCTTATGATAAATACAAAGAAAATAAAACAGAAGATATTGCTTATTTTGAGCCTTTTTATTTGAAAAACTTTGTTGCTACTCAAGAAAAGAAGAAAATTTAGAAGTTATTCATTCTTATTACCAAAATGTTATCTAATTTTTAACCAAGCTTTAATTAAAAGCATTTCTGGGGTCTAATCTTCAAAATTTCTTAACAATTCCTTTATTTTTTGAAAACTATGTATTCAAACAATATTCAGATATTTGGATAATCTTAAAGATTAATTAGAATCATAATACTTAGTTTTTGTCGATTAATATTATTGATTTATGAACTGCCTTTGGCCAAGGCAGTTTTTTAATATTTACGAAACATTAAGTTAACATTGGTATTGGTTATTTGCAGTGACAAAAACTAATACGTATTATGAAAATCAACTATGTGTTTCTATACACAGCTCTATTTATTTGTATGAGCTTAAGTTCTCAAGAAACGAATGCTCCTAAATTTGGAAAAGGACTCTTTAATTTAATTGGAAAAGACAGTTCGTTCTCAATGAATATTAGTGCTAGAATGCAAATGCTAGGCACTTCAAATTGGGATGTTAACAATGGCCTATCAAACCCGTCTTCATCTCTTCTAGTAAGAAGAGCTCGTTTAAAGTTTAGCGGTTTTGCTTATTCTCCAAAATTAACTTACAAATTAGAATTAGGTCTCTCTAATAGAGACATTGGAAAAGCTTCTTCATTTACCAATGAGGCTCCTAAATATATTTTAGATGCCGTTGTAAAATGGAACTTTTCTGGAAATTTTGTTCTCTGGTTTGGTCAGACGAAATTACCTGGAAATAGAGAACGTGTTATTTCTTCAGGAGACTTACAACAAGTAGATCGTTCTTTATTAAATAGTAGATTTAATATAGACCGTGATATGGGATTCCAATTAAGACATCACTTTAACCTTACAGACAAGTTTATTGTAAAAGAAATGTTTTCAATGTCTCAGGGTGAAGGTAGAAATATAACAACTGGAAATTTAGGAGGTCATCAATACACTACTAGAGTTGAATTGTTACCTTTTGGTAAATTTGCAAGCAAAGGAGACTACAGAGGAAGTGATTTAAAGTTCGAACCAGCGCCAAAATTAGCTTTAGGTTTTACGTATGATTTTAATAATGATGCTGTAAAAAATAGAAGTAATCAAGGTTCTTATATGACAACTGATACTGGTTTTTATTCAACTAATATTTCAACAGTTTTTGTAGATGCTATGTATAAGCACAAAGGCTTTTCAGTAATGGCTGAATATGCATACAGAGATGCTGAAGATGCCTTTGCTAAAAATTCTGATGGAACTTTAACAGGAGATGAAGTGCAAGTTGGTAACGCATTAAACCTACAAACTGGATATTTATTATCAGAAACCTTAGAAATTTCTGGTAGATATACCAATATAGATTGGGATCAAAATATTACAGGAAAAGGAAATGAAACTCAATATACTTTAGGTTTATCTAAATATATCTTAGGACACAAATTAAAAGTACAAACAGATTTGAGCTATTTAAATTTAACAGGAGGCACAAATGAATTACTTTATAGATTACAAGTAGATATTCATTTTTAATAAATAACATAACGGTAACATTCATAAAAGATAGTCACTGTACATTCGTACTAAAATAAAAACAAGAACATGGGAGATCCATATATTTTAATGTTAATTGCCTTAGCTATATTAGCTATGGTAGACTTAGTAGTAGGAGTAAGTAACGATGCTGTAAATTTTTTAAATTCAGCCATCGGTTCTAAAGCAATTACAATTAGAAACATCATGATTATTGCCAGTATTGGTGTATTTTTTGGCGCCATTACCTCTAGTGGTATGATGGAAGTTGCCCGAAAGGGAATCTTTAATCCTGGCATGTTTATGTTTCAGGACATCATGTTCATTTTTATGGCGGTTATGATTACAGATATTCTATTATTAGATGTGTTTAATACCCTTGGTATGCCAACATCTACTACTGTGTCTATTGTATTTGAATTATTAGGTGCAGCAGTAGCAATCTCATTAATTAAGATTTCTCAAAACGATGCAGAATCTATTAGTGCTATCTGGAATTATATCAATTACGAAAAAGCTTCATTAATTATTTTTGGAATACTGCTGTCTGTGGTTGTTGCGTTCTCTGTGGGGGCGCTCGTTCAGTTTGTTTCTAGGCTTATTTACTCGTTTAACTTCGAAAAAAGACCTAGTTATATTAATGCTTTGTTTGGAGGATTTGCAATTACTGCTATTACCTATTTCATTATCATTAAAGGAATGAAAGGGACTCCTTATTATAAGGACGTAAAACATTTAATAGAAGACAATACCTTGTTAATAATTGCTGGAAGTTTTCTTTTATGGACCGTAATTTCTCAGGTATTTATTAAGGTACTAAAACTAAATGTATTAAAACTAATTATTGGTATTGGTACTTTTTCGTTGGCAATGGCATTTTCAGGAAACGATTTGGTGAACTTTATTGGTGTACCTATTGCAGCCTGGAACTCTTATGAAGCATGGAGTGTTTCTGGTGTAGAAGCCAATGCTTTTTCTATGGAAATCTTAGCCAAAAAAGTACCGTCTAATGTGTGGTTGCTATTATTAGCTGGTGGAATTATGGTGGTTACCTTATGGACATCTAGTAAAGCTAGAAATGTAATTAAAACAGGAATTGACTTATCTCGTCAGGGAGAAGGTCATGAAAAGTTTCAACCAAATCCTTTATCAAGATTGGTGGTAAGGGCTTCTATGGGAATTAATGCCGGCTTAAGTTATATTCTTCCAGCCAAAACAATTGCATTTGTAGATTCTAAGTTTCAGAAACCGGTTATTGAACTGCCAAAAGATAAAACCTACGAATTGCCAGCATTTGATATGGTAAGAGCGTCTGTAAATTTAATTGTAGCAGGTATTTTAATCTCTATTGCTACTTCTATGAAATTACCTTTGTCTACTACTTATGTAACTTTTATGGTAGCCATGGGTACTTCCTTGGCAGATAGAGCTTGGGGTAGAGAAAGTGCTGTGTACAGAGTTGCCGGAGTTATTAATGTTGTAGGTGGTTGGTTTTTAACTGCTATTACTGCCTTTTTAGCTGCTGCATTGGTAGCATATCTTATTAGTTGGGATATGGTTATGATTCCTGTACTATTAGTTCTTGTGGCTTTTTTAATTGGAAGAAACACCATAATCCACAGAAAGAAATCTAAAGAGGTAAAAGAACAACAGTATATAGAAAGAGCAGAATTAATTACCATAAACGGTGTGATTGAAGAAAGTGCAGATCATATTTCTGAAGTTGCAAATCGTGTGAATAAATTATACACTAATGTTGTGAATGATTTATCTAATCATGACTTGAACAAATTACGCAAGACAGATAAACACGTTGGGAAACTAAATGATGAAATAGACGGCTTAAAAGATGGTGTTTTCTATTTTATAAAATCTTTAGATGATACATCTGTTCAGGCAAGTAGATTTTATATTCTAGTTCTTGGTTATTTACAAGATGTTGCGCAGTCTATTAGTTATATTTCTAGAGCCAGTTTTAAACATGTAAACAACAATCATAAAAACTTAAAGAAAGATCAGATTAGTGATTTAAAGGAAATAGACAATCAATTAAGTGACTTGCTAACTAAAGTAAGCACCATATTTGAACACAGATCTTTTGATGATTTAGACCCGATATTGGTTGAAAAACAAGCCTTATTACAAGATGTTTCTGCTTCTATTGAAAAACAAGTCACTAGAATAAGACAAGAAGAATCTAGTCCAAAAAATACAACCTTATACTTTAGTATTTTACTGGAAACACAAGATTTAATTACAGCTTTAATGAGTTTATTACAAACTTATGAAGAGTTTCATATTAGTACTAGAGAGGTAAAATAAGACCTTTAGTTCTATCCATTAAAAAAACCCAAGTTTTATAACTTGGGTTTTTTTATGAATCTAATTCTAAAGACAAGAGCACCATTCTTAGCTCCATAAACGTATATGATTTATCTACACTCTCTTTTAAATGTGTCAAATTTTTATAGTCTACAGCCGCTATAGCTTTCGTCATTTTTTGATACTTTTTTAGAGGAATTAATTCTAATACATCTATTTCTCCAGAAGGAATATAACTTGCCAAATGACTTTCTACAGTGCCAGAAGTTAAACTTCTTTCTAAGGCAATTTCTTTGATAGACAGTCCTTTTTTAAACAACTCAAAAGAGATCTGTTTGGTAGGTTTTTTATCCTCTTTTTTTTGCTCATTGAACTTATTAATACCATTTTCTTTGCAATAGACTTCTATAGATTCTAAAATTTCCTCTCCATATTTCTTAACTCGAATCTTTCCCATTCCAGGAACCTTTAACAGCTCTTTTTCTGTTCTTGGAAGGTCATCACAAATAGCATACAAGGTCTCTTGGGTAAAAATTTGAAAATGGGGAATTTTTTCAGCCTTAGATATATCATCTCGTAGCTCTCGTAATTTGAGTGCTAAAATAGGATCTCTTTTAGAAGGTAGTTTTTTCTTTTTTATTGGAGCTGTTTTTTGCAAAACCGAATCAGCCCTCACTTTAAGGTATGGCTGTACTTTAAAACCTTCAGTCATCTTTTTTAAGGCAAAAACTTTTTCGCTTAGCACTTCTTGTAACCTATCAAACTGCAGTGTAAAATCTTTTTTTACAGCTTTATTGTCAGAAGAAAAAGAGATGCTTGCCAATGGTTGAACAATATTTTTAATAGTTTCAGTTAGAAAATAATCTACTGCTTTTATAAAACGTTCTTGAATTTGAGAACTGTTTTCGGGTAAAATACCATCTTCAGAAATGGCTATTAACTGATTTTTAAATCCGTTAGAAACCTTCATCAAGGCAACAATACCGTCATCTTTTATGACTTGTAAATGATCTATGATGTTTCCTTTGATACTAGTGCTGTTTTTGTAAAAGATATCTATCAATCTAGTAATTGGATATAAAAACGATTGGTAGTCAAATAATTCTGATATTAAATTTAATTGAAACTGAATTTCAGAAGAAGTTAAGATAGTCTCATCTGGGAGGTTTTCTTCTACTTCTTTGTTAAAAACACGCACAGTGTTGTCATTAATAATAGCGCTACTTGTAATGGGTGTTTTTAAGACCAAGCCTTCTAAAGAAGTACATCTACTTAGGGCCACATAGGTTTGTCCGTGTGCAAAAGATGCTTCTGCATCTATAATCGCTTTCTCAAAAGTTAACCCCTGGCTTTTATGAATTGTAATGGCCCAAGCCAAGCGTAAGGGAATTTGGGTAAAGGTTCCAACAATGTCTTCTTTTAACTCTTTAGTTTCTTCGTTAATAGAGTAATTAACCGTGTCCCATTGTTCTTTTTCTGTGACAATTTCATCTATTTCGTTGGCACATTGTACGGTTACATTTTCTCTAGAAATGTCTGTTATAATCCCTATTTTACCGTTGTAATATTTTTTTTCTGGCGAAGAGTCATTTTTAATAAACATGACTTGTGCCCCAACTTTTAGAGCTAATTTTTCATCGTTAGGAAACGCGTTTTCACTAAATTTACCAGACACTTCTGCCTTAAAAAAATAATTTTTTGTGTTCAGTTTGTTTAACTCAGAATCATTTATTAAACCGGCTCTTCTATTATGAGTAGTAAGGGTAATATAGCCTTCGTCTTTATGCGGAGAAAAGCTTGGTTGGTATCGTTCATTTAAAATAGTAGCGGAGGCTTCAGATAACTGATCATTCCTAATTTCATTTAGTATTTGAATAAAATTTTCATTTTTTTGTCTATAAATATGTTGTAATTCTATAGCTACTACTTGTGCTTCTTGAAAAGCTTTGGCACTAAAAAAATAAACGGTATTATAGTGTTGCTGAAGCAAACTCCATTCATTTGGTTTTACTACGGGTGCCAATTGTTGAAGATCTCCAATCATTAAAATTTGCACCCCACCAAAAACTTTGTGCTTGTTTTTATACCTACGTAATACCTGATCTATCCCGTCTAATACATCTGCACGCACCATGCTTATTTCATCTATAATCACTAAATCTAAAGATTTAATAATATCTATTTTAGTCTTAGAAAACTTGCGTTGTTGGTTAGAGGTTTGGGCAATTTGGTTGGGTAAAATAGGCCCAAAAGGCATTTGAAAAAAAGAATGAATGGTAACGCCTTTTGCATTAATAGCTGCCACACCAGTAGGTGCTACGACAACCATTCTTTTTAATGATGCTGCTTTTACGTTGTGCAAAAAAGTAGTTTTTCCTGTACCTGCTTTACCAGTTATAAAAAGGTTTCTATCAGTTTTTTCAATAAATTGGAGGGCCAGATCTAGCTCAGCATTTTTAGGCATTTCAGCTTTTTGTAGCAAGATACCTAATTATCGGCTATTTGCTAAAAAAAATGTATGGGTAAAATGGGGTAATTTATAGGAGACTCGTATATACATCACACCTAGCTTTGTTGGATGTGACGGTCATTTAAACTGTTTCGGATTGGTTAATACTAACTAGTTTTTCTATTTTCTATAATTAAGTGCTGGAGGTCTATTGCCTAGAAGAGGTTTATAAATAAAATTTGCCCCTCTTCTATTCTTAAACTCTGCTTTTGCTTTCACAATTAATTGTTGATTGTTAAATAAATCTATGACAGTTGCAGTAAGAGTTTTTGCAGCAACCATCATCCCTTTTTTACCTATTGAGGTACCGCCAGCAGCAACAGCTTGCCAACTATGAGCAGAAGTTCCAGGAACCCAGGTTGCAGTTCCAAAACCAACGGTAGGTACTACAAAACTAACATCACCAACATCCGTAGAGCCATAAGCACGTGCAGTTTCTTTGTATGGCTGTATGTTTACTGCTCTATCTAAATCTGCTTTTGTCTGACCTAAAGTAAGGGCTATTTTATCAGCAAATTCTTTTTCTTCTGCAGAATATGCAACCCCCCCTATGACAGAAAGATTATCATGAACAAGTTTTTGAAGACTAAGATTTGGAAGTAGTTCATGAACGCCATTAATTAATTCATAATCCATAGTAGTACCAGTACCTAAAGCAGCACCTTCACCTGCTTTCACAATTCTATCAAAAATACTTCGAACAACTTCTCTACTATTGTGTCTAGAGTAATAGTAAACTTCTGCAAAATCTGGAACTACATTTGGTGCTTTCCCACCGTCTGTAATTACGTAATGGATTCTTGCTTCTTGCGGCACATGTTCTCGCATCATATTCACCATCGCATTCATAGCCTCAACACCATCTAAAGCAGAGCGCCCCTTTTCTGGAGCACCAGCTGCATGGGCAGAAATTCCATAAAATCTAAATTTTGCAGAAATATTTGCTAGTGCTGCTGCGGCACTAGCCGCATTTTGAGAACCCGGGTGCCAGTGTAATGCAATATCAACATCATCAAACAACCCTTCTCTTGCCATATATACTTTTGCACCACCACCTTCTTCTGCGGGGCAGCCATAAAATCTAATAGTTCCTTTTTGCTTGGTACTTTGCATCCATTGTTTTACTGAAATAGCCGCAGCTGCAGATGCTGTTCCAAATAAATGATGACCGCAAGCATGACCAGCATTACCATTGGCAGATTTTTTTTCTGGAATAGCTTGTTGAGATAAGCCAGGTAAGGCATCAAATTCTCCTAAAATGGCAATAATCGGCAAACCTGAACCATATTCAGCTACAAAAGCCGTAGGAATATTAGCTACACCTTTTTTGATGGTAAAGCCCTCTTTTATCAGGGTTTCTTGTAAAAGAGAAGAACTTTGCTCTTCTAAATACCCCATTTCTGCTAAATTCCATATTTGCATCGCTATAGACCCATATTTTTCAGTTTGAGAATCTAGTTTTTTTAACACAGCTTCTTTGGTTTTTTGAGCTGACATAGCTACAGAAATTAATAGGGTAAATAGTAAAATATTGCTTAGTTTTTTCATGACTTCTTAAGATAAGATTAGTAGTTAAATATACTAAAATGAATTTTATCAACAGCAGTTGATTTATATATGATTTTAATCTATCACAGTTAAAACATCGAAGACAATAGGAAATATAGTATCAATGTAAATATTGTAAGGTATATTATGTTAAAGAATGAATATCATTAGCAATTGCATAAACTACTAATCCTACAGTATTTTTTGCGCCAATTTTTTCAAGAATTTTTTGTCTATGATTTTCAACAGTTCGTTTACTTATGCATAGTTTATCTCCAATTTCTTGATTCGTATATTCTAAACAAATTAATTTTAAAATTTCATTTTCTCTTTTAGACAGTACCTCATTATCATACATTGGAAGCTAAGTATTAATTGGGGAGTTATACATAAGTAAAAAAGAGGTTTTCTTAATTTATAAAGATGAGGATATTTGGCCTCTTAATCAATCCCTATAAAAGGTGAATTTTTTTTATCCCCATTTATGGGGATATTCACAACCTTAATTAAGAATAAACCTTGTTTTTAGGATATAAAAAAACCCAAGCAACATTGCTTGGGATTTAATTTATGTTAAAAAAAAGATTCTACTACATCTCTAAAGACTTTGTTGGGTTACTATCCATTAACAATGCTACTGGGTTTTCTAGCGCTTCTTTAATAGCTACTAAAAACCCTACAGACTCTCTACCATCTATAATTCTATGATCATAAGACAATGCTACATACATGATAGGTTGTATAACAACTTCTCCAGCCACTGCCATAGGTCTGTTTACAATATTATGCATGCCAAGAATAGCACTTTGTGGTGGGTTAATAATAGGTGTAGATAGCATAGATCCAAAAACACCCCCATTGGTAATGGTAAATGTACCTCCAGTCATTTCATCAATGGTAATTTGTCCATCTCTAGCTCTTATAGCTAAACGTTTTACTTCGCTCTCAACTCCTTTAAAGCTTAATTTTTCTGCATTTCTAATAACAGGCACCATCAATCCTTTTGGGCCTGAAACTGCTATGGATATATCTTGAAAATCATGTTCTATTTTAAAGTCTCCATCAATCATAGAGTTTACATCTGGATACATTTTTAAAGCTCTTACAACTGCTAATGTGAAGAAAGACATAAACCCTAAGCCAACACCGTGCTTGGCTTTAAAATCTTCTTTATATTGTGTTCTTAGATCAAAAATAGGTTGCATGTTTACTTCGTTAAAAGTAGTTAACATGGCTGTTTCGCTCTTTACAGCTACCAAACGTTCTGCTACTTTTCTTCGTAGCATAGACATTTTTTTACGTGTTGTTCCTCTGTTACCATCTGCTGGCATGGTTCCCATAGAAGGTACTGCTTTTACAGCATCGTCTTTGGTTATTCTACCAGCTTTACCTGTTCCTTTAATTGTTGTAGTATCCATACCTTTCTCCGCTAAAATTTTCTTAGCTGCTGGAGAGGCAGTTCCTGATGCGTAGGTATTAGCAACTTCTTCTTTTATTGGGTTTACTTTTGGTGTTTCTTTTACTGTAGCTTTTTCTGACGCAGTAGATGACCCCTCTGGTTTTGCTGCAGCAGTGTCTATTAAACAGACCACCGCTCCAACCTCCACAGCATCTCCTTCTTCTGCTTGTAAAGTAATGATCCCGCTTTCTTCCGCCGGCAACTCTAAGGTAGCTTTGTCTGAATCTACTTCAGCAATCGGTTGGTCTTTTTCTACATACTCTCCATCTTCAACTAACCATGTTGCAATTTCTACTTCTGTAATTGATTCTCCTGGCGAAGGAACTCTCATTTCTAAAATCATCAGTTCTTATTTTACGTAGGCTGAACTAGTCAGCTTACATTTATTTTTTTTCTTTACTATTTTACTTGGCATCATTAAAAACACTGTCTATGACTGCTTTGTGACGTTTTTTAAATCGTGTGCTAGAGCCTGCTGCAGGAACTGCATAATATTTTCGAGAACACACATTTAATTTCACCAAATCTAATCGTTCTAACATAAAACTCCAAGCACCCATATTTCTAGGTTCTTCTTGTGCCCAAACATAGTTTTCTACAGATGGGTACCGATCTATAACTTGTTGTAATTTTTCTAAATGCAATGGAAATAATTGTTCTATTCTAACCAAAGCCACATCTTCTCTTGCTAAGATATCGCGTTCTGCTAATAAATCATAATAGAATTTACCCATACAAAAAACAAGTTTGGTAACCTTGGCTGGGTTTAGTGTGTCATCTATAACTTCTTGAAATTCTCCTGTAGCTAAATCTTCTATAGTATTAACTACTTTTGGATGACGCAGTAAACTTTTAGGTGTAAAAACAATTAAAGGTTTTCTGTAATTTCGTTTCATCTGTCTACGTAACAAATGATAAAAGTTGCTGGGTGTAGTACAATTAGCAACTGTCATATTGTCTTCTGCACAGAGTTGTAAATAACGCTCTATTCTTGCAGATGAATGTTCTGATCCTTGTCCTTCATATCCGTGTGGAAGTAGCACTACTATTCCGTTTTGCATTTTCCATTTGTCTTCTGCAGCAGAAATATACTGGTCAAACATAATTTGGGCTCCATTAGAAAAATCTCCAAATTGTGCTTCCCAAATTGTTAAGGTATTAGGGTTTGCCATGGCATACCCATAATCAAATCCTAAGACACCATATTCAGATAATAACGAATTGTAAATCGTCATATTCCCTATGTTATTAGGGTTGGTATTTAGTAAATTAATACGTTCTTCAGATACTTCATCTCTAAGAACTGCATGCCTATGAGAGAAGGTTCCTCTTTCTACGTCTTGTCCAGAGATACGCACGTTAAAACCTTCTTCTAGCAAACTACCATAGGCAAGATTTTCAGCCATCCCCCAGTCTAAAGTGTTGGTTTCAAATACCATTTTAGCTCTTCCTTGTAAAATACGTTCTGCTTTTCTTACAAACTGAACATTTTCTGGAACAGTAGAAACTACTTTGGCAATATTTTTTAATTTATCAACTGAATAAGTAGTGTTTTCTGTTTCTAGCATTGATGCTAATCGCTGTCTTTTAAACCCTTTCCAAGTAGACTCCATAAACTCTCTAACTTTGGAAGTTTTTACTTTTTTAGATTCGTTAAATTCAGTTTCTAAAAGTTGTTTAAAATTATTGGTTATGGTCTCTAAGTATTCTGAATTAATATTGTTTTCTGCCAATAACTGGGCAGCATAAATATCTTTTACATTTTTATGCTTTGAGATTGCTTTGTATAGTTTTGGCTGTGTAAAACGGGGTTCATCTCCTTCGTTATGGCCGTATTTTCTGTAACCCAATAAATCTATAAAAACATCTGATTTAAATTTCATTCTAAAATCTAATGCCATTTCCATAGCATGACATACAGCTTCTGTATCATCTGCGTTTACATGCAATACTGGAGACAAGGTTACCTTGGCAACATCTGTACAATAAGTACTAGAACGTGCATCTAAATAATTGGTGGTAAAACCAATCTGATTATTTACAACAATATGAATAGTTCCTCCGGTTTTATAGCCGTTTAATTTTGCCATTTGAGTAATTTCATAGGCAATACCCTGTCCGGCTATGGCAGCATCTCCATGAACAATAATGGGAAGAATTTTACTTTCGTCTCCGTTATATTTTCTATCTATTTTGGCTCTGGTAATTCCTTCAGCAACAGCTGCAACAGTTTCTAAATGTGACGGGTTGGGCACCAAATTCATTTTAATTTGTTTCCCGTTTCTAAAGGTTTTACTCAGGGTTAAGCCTAAGTGATATTTTACATCACCATCTATATTTGTGTCTTCAAAATCTTTCCCTTCAAATTCACTAAATAAATCTCTAACGGGTTTTTTGAAAATATTTACTAAGGTGTTTAATCGTCCTCTATGTGCCATTCCTAAAACACACTCTTCCACTCCATATACTTCTGCAGCATTTCTAAGAGCAACACTAATTCCAGGAATTAAAGCTTCACCTCCTTCTAGAGAAAAACGCTTTTGACCTACATATTTTGTTTGTAAAAAACTTTCAAAGGTAACTGCTTGGTTTAATTTTGATAAGATGTATTTTTTAGAATCTTCAGAATAATTAGGATGATTGTCATTTTTTATTAAACGATCTTTCCACCATTTTAATTTTTCTGGATTTCGCATGTACATATACTCTACACCTATAGAATCACAATAAATAAGTTCTAGATGAGCTATAATTTCTGAGAGTTTTTTAGGGCCAATCCCTACTACTTCTCCAGCATTAAAAGTGCTGTCTAAATCATTTTGTGACAACCCGAAATTTTCAATATCTAAACTAGGAGAATATTTTCTTCTATCTCTAACTGGGTTTGTTTTTGTAAACAAATGACCTCTAGTTCTATACCCATTAATTAAATCTACAACCAAAAACTCTTTTCTGACAGATTGTGGTATTTCAGCGGGGATTTCTTCCTCTTCTGTGAGAGAAAAATTCTCATTTGCCAAATCATAGCCTTGAAAGAAGCTCCTCCAACTAGGTTCTACGGCATCTGGATTTTGTAAATATTGATCGTATAAATCGGCTATAAAGCCTGTGTGTGCTGCGTTTAAGAAAGAAAACTTATCCATAAAAATAGAATACTATGTATCTAAGCTAATTATTAGCTGTAAAAATACAACTTTTACAAAAAATAGAAATAATATTCAGTATTTAAATATACTGTAATAGTTAAGAATATACGCTCTAAAAAACTATGTAATAACATAAAGTAGATGTTCTGTTCACTCTTTTTTTAATGATTTATAATATTAGGTGTTTTTTTACGAAAAAAGTTTTTGTGCTTTTTGTAAAAGATATATATTTGCACACGCTAAAATAAAAATATTCTAGCAAATTCCTCCTTAGCTCAGTTGGTTAGAGCATCTGACTGTTAATCAGAGGGTCCTTGGTTCGAGCCCAAGAGGAGGAGCACTGAAAAGCACTTGTTAGCAATAGCAGGTGCTTTTTTTATGCCTTATCTGTACTGGCTTCGCTAACATCAGATAACCAAAGTGACTGGTTAAACTTACACGATACTCTAAAAATCCAATGTGTCACTTTTAGTGTCACACAGAACCCGAACTGACTAAAGTACAAGCCCCAATGGGTAAAAAAGGTACTCAACAAAAAACAAGACCCAATAGAATTGGTAAAATGCTTTTACATCCTTCTTGATGAAGGGATTCGCTTTTGAAGAGCCCAATAAAAACAATACCCACACTACGAAATGAAAAGAAGACAAGAATACTGTGTTGTAACCCGGCAGTCCAACAGCGCCCCAGAGAACGAGCGTTAAATAAGACAGGGACACCAAAGAGATAGCTCCGCGAAAAACCCACTGAGAACCGCGGTTAACAGCTAACGTTTTTATTCCATGATTGCGGTCTCCTTTAATGTCGGGTATGTCCTTTAACCAGGCAATTCCAACACTGAAAAGGATCATAAACAAGACCAGGGGCCACATATATCGGGGGAATTCCAGCGTCTCCGCAATTTCCCATTGAAAGTGCAAGAACATAAGAATGTTAACCAAGACTCCACGAACCAAGGTTATACTGAATGCGGCGCCTAAATGGTGCTTTTTAAATTTTAATGGAGGGACTGAATAGGCAGTTCCCAAAGCCCCGACAATTAAAACTAGAGCCAACATAAGCCATCCGGCCGAGTAGGCCGAAATAACGGAAACAAGAGCACTAACCGTGATTATAATGCGCGCAGTACTTCTGTTCATTTCACCAGACGCCAAGGGCAAATGGGGCTTGTTTAGTTTGTCTAATTGAATATCCGCTATTTGGTTAAGGCCAACTATATATAGGTTACACCCGAGAGCCGAAATAAGCGTCAAGAGAAAAAGGACAATTTGGTTTTTTACCTCCGCCTGCGGGTACGCCGACATAAAGTATAAAGCCCCCGTGCTGAGCAGGGATCCAATTATAGTATGGGGCCGACTGAATCGCCAGGCTATTGAAAATATTTTCATTCACTTTTGTTTTTGCTGCCGACTAAAGCACTTACTCGACCAAAAGAGAAAGGTACCAATTCAACGCTCCATTCAAAAGAAGAATTACTTGCCTTTTCAGCTAATTGCCGAAGATGGTTCGAAGAAGGCGCGCGAAGAACCGATACGAGTCCGTCCCAACAGGTAACAATCGGAATAACGGGTACTAAATAAGTCCAAAAAAGACGTGCCCATGAAAAGGGGGAAACAAATGGAGCAAGCAGAAAATGCAACGGCCCGGTCAGAAAAAATATTCCTATAAATGTAAATAACGAAGGAGTCAATGGTTCCGCCACTAGCGCCCAATTTCCCTTCGACACTTTAAACAAAATTTGTTCCTGTTCCTGAGTATTAAAATGATGAAACGCATTGAACATGGTATAGCCATCTGACGGAGGCAACTCATCTAACAAAACATCGATATCCAAAATGTTTTTATCCGAAGGATAACGGTCAGAAAGGGTCAGGATCAATTCAGTACTTGAATTCTCCTCCCAATTCTTTTTCAACATTCGCGCAGGACCACCGGTTCCGCTCGCTAAATCAAGCCAATCTTGTTTCGAACTTTCAAACCTAGCCCCTTTAAGGTCTTTATATGGATTCAACAGACGAATGCAAAAACGGATATAATCCATTTGCCATCGGCGCCAATGAGATGGAAACCAGGGTTGATCTTCGAATTCAAATCCTTTCGCAGCCATGTTGTGAAGATATGGCTTATAGAACCTATTCACTACCTTTGGAAACATGACGGAATTCCATTGGTTTGGGGTGCTTATAGCAGCCGCAACAATTCTAACTGCCTTTGGCGAAATATCGGCTCGAAAGGGCTGGATTTCTTTATTTAATGCACGAAAAGGAGTTCATGTAACCGTTGCCCTTTGTTGTGCCCTAGCCATTGAATTGATTCCCATAAACAATTGGTTCATTGGAGCTGTGGGAGCAATCGTTGTCTTACTTCTATACAGTGTGTCGAAGAAGTGGTTTTCCATTGATCATACTCATAACCGCGCGAGTTGGGGGATCTTCTATTTTGGCCTCAGTTACTTTCTGCTACTCATTTTCTGGGGGCAAAAATCTCCTGTAACCGTAGTTTTAGCCATGACGGTCATGGGTTTGGCCGATGCAATGGCCGCTCTGGTCGGTCGACGCTTTCCTATCCCTGCATTGAAAATGGGAAATGAAGACAAGTCATGGGCGGGCAGCGGCACCTTTTTCATAATCAGTTCTATTCTATTGTTTGGTGCGCTTCATCAGTTAAATTGGTTGAATTACCCCATGGCAATGTTGGTCCTTTTTGGTTTTGTTCTCTGGTTAACCCTAATTGAAAATAGCTCCGCAAATGGAACGGACAACCTGAGTGTTCCTCTAGTTTTCGGAGTGCTTTTCCCGTTTCTATTTGGACCGCTGGGCCGAATTGAAGTGGTGAATCGTTTTCTTGAAATACTTCCATTTGTCACTCTATTCGGACTCCTTAGTTTTCGTTTTAAAAGCCTCTCTCGTTCCGGGACTATTACGGCAATTTCGTTGGGGATTTTGCTTTACAGCCTTGGCGGCTGGATCTTTGTTGTCCCTATTCTCGCCTTTTTTATGAGCGGCTCCGTTTTGAGTCGCTTACTGCAGACTAATGAGCAGGTCCTTGAGAAAACCGGCCCCCGTGATCCCCTTCAGGTTATTGCGAATGGCGGAGCTCCACTTCTTGCATTACTCTTTGGGGTTTTCGGCCATAACATGGATTGGGCGATAATAGGATTTTTGGGTTCTGTAGCATCGGTTACAGCGGATACTTGGTCGACTGAATGGGGTATGCGATTCGGAGGTACTCCGAGGCATATTTTGAATCTGTCGCCCCTTGAAAAGGGACTTTCTGGAGGCGTGACTTTGTACGGTTTCATAGGAGCCCTAGGCGGTTCTGTGTTCATCGCATCAATGGGTCTTTTCTTTATGGCTTTTGGGAATTGGTTTTGGGCAATAATCGTCATTGGGGTCTTTGGATCTGTAATAGACTCCCTTCTAGGCTTACTCCAAGCGAAATATCAACTACCCGAATCGAATGATCAGGCACCGAGCATGACAGAAAAGAAAGTTTGGAACGGCATCCCATTAAAAAAAGTGAAGGGATTAAAATGGATTGGTAATGATGTCGTTAACTTTTGCTCGAGCCTTCTTGCTCTCTTCGCTAGTCTTCTATTTGCTGCAATAACTCTATAGGCTGAAGGTAGGCCTGCTTCGACTTCCTATTCTCGAATGGCGTTATTGGCTTCAGCACCATCCATGACGGGCATTTAGTGAATCGCTGAGTTAAGCGAGGTCCATCCATTTGACGATAGAATCAAAAACCGGACAAAGGCTTTTCGACTTGTCAGTTAAAGAATATTCTACTTTTGGTGGAATTTGTTGGTATTGCACTCTCTTAATGAGATTGTCGTTTTCTAAGCTCTTGAGTTGATCTGTTAACACTTTTCGTGATATACCTGGAATAGCGACTGCTATTTGACCAAACCTGATTACTCCTCTTGTTCGAATAATATTGATGATCACCAGCTTCCATTTTCCGCCTAGCATACCGGTAAATGTTGTTACCGGACATGTGCTTTGAGTTACTTTCATATTACTGTTTTAGTTACAATTAGGTATCCACATATTTATGGTTACATAAAGGTTACTTGGTACTTTATGTAACCAAAAGTATTACTATTGTCCCAATTAAAAAACATAATTATGAAAACAAAAAAATTACTATCAATCTTACTCATTGCTGTCACAACGACTGCCTATTCACAAATGAAATTTGATTTAAAAAAGGGCGGTATCACCTGGACAGGAAGTGAAATTGTTAAGTCCCATACCGGTTCTTTAAAATTTAGCTCTGCATCATTATCCTTAGACGATATGAACACGCCACAGGGAGTGTTTACTGTGGACATGACGTCATTAACGAATGATGATATGACTGGGGTTTACAAAAACAAGCTTGAAGGGCACTTAAAATCTGATGACTTTTTCTCCGTAGAGAAATACCCTCAAGCAGTTTTAGTAATCACAAAGGTGAATTCTCAAAACAAGAACTCTTATGGGCTGACAGGGGATCTAACTATTAAAGGAATTACCCATCCCGTAGATTTTAACTTGACCGTTTATAGTGACCGAATTGAAAGCAACCTAACCTTTGATCGGTCAAAATATGACGTCCAGTTTCGCTCCGGAAGCTTTTTTGAAAACTTAGGAGACAAACTAATATTAGATGACATCACTCTTGAGGTAACATTACAAAAAATATAACATGATGATTTACAAAAAACAAGATCGCCCAATGTGCGGGTGCGGAAACACACAAGACAAAGACGGATATTGTGATGGTTCGCACTTTAATAAATAAAATAAATTCTGTCGTAGAAACATGCGAAGATTTCTTTTAAGTCGTCTTAATGGCTCGTCTCGATTATCCGCTTCAACTAACTTGGATGAAAATGCAATATAAAAACGAAGACTTGACCATCCATTGGGATCCATCAAAATGTGTTCATGCGGGAGTATGCGTTAGGTCACTGCCTAACGTATACAATCCCCGAGAAAGACCGTGGGTCAAAATAGAAAACGCTAGTTCTGAGGAACTAAAAGCTCAAATTAACAAATGTCCATCAGGAGCTCTAAGCTATGCTTTGAACCATAATATATAAGTCATGAAAATGAAAGATACTTTACACGTAATGGGGACGCTTGGACCAGAGAACTATCTAGTAGAATTAACTACCACTAGACATACGATCAAGATAGATGAACCTGAATCCCTTGGTGGGTCTGATCAATATCCAAATCCTGCTCAATATTTACTTTCTGCTTTAGCTTCTTGTACCGCTATCACCATAAAAATGTATGCGAATAACAAGGGATGGGACGTTGGCGAGATTCATGTAGATGTGAAAATGAAAGACGTTATTTCTTCAGGAAAAACAAGAAAAACATTTGTTAAAGCTGTGCAATTTGAAAACAAATTAGAAGACGTTCAGATTGAGCGATTATTAACTGTTGGTTCAAAATGTCCTATATCAAAATTGTTAGAACAACCCGTAAATATGGAGTTTGAAAAATAGCATACCATGAAAAAACTATTTATGACATTGGTTCTAGTAGTTATCTTAACGGCATGCTCTAGCGAAAAAACTCATAAAACAGAAAACAAAATGGAACCCAGGATTTTAGCGATTGGAAGATTACAATCAACATTGGACGTGTTAGTTGAAGAATGGGAGAGGTATGGCAGAGACGTTATTGCAAGTAATTCAAAAGGTAGGATTAAAGAAATTATAGAAACTGAATCAATCGATTTTATAGTTATTGGAGGTGGCTTACCTGATGATGAGAGAGAGAAGATGGAAAGTTATATCACCACAATTGACCCCAAAATCAAAGTCCACCCAATACCTAGAACGGATAAAGCTATGGGGCCTTATAGTTTTATACCTTTCCTGAACAATCTTGCCGTTATGTATAAAGCTGTCTCTTATACACATCTCCGAGCCCACGAGACCGAGGCTGATCTCG
>OJIK01000074.1_pt1 | contig 35589 bp, 37 predicted proteins | sample 1595571 | NCBI WGS metagenome assembly OJIK01 (sample SAMN05416791, study PRJEB24817) | seawater metagenome | isolation source: Sea water | place: Canada:Atlantic | collected 2013-11 | reverse complement strand
AATAAGCGTCGTTTTGAGACCTTGTTGAAAATTGGTGGCAGCGATGATCTCATCTGGGAAGGCGATATATCCAACAATGGCTGGACAGCACGAACATTGTTGCGCACAAAGGGCAATTCAATTGAAGGTGGAACCTCAGAAGTTCAACTGAACATTATCGCCAAAAACATTCTTGGCTTGGGTTAACAGACTTTAGGGGTATTTAGCATGGCACTGGTATTAAACGAAGAACAAAAAATGCTTAAAGAGTCTGCTCAGGGGTTTCTATCTGAGCATGCTCCCGTCGCAGAACTGCGCGCACAGCGAGACGCCGGCAGTGATACGGGTTATTCAAGTACGCTATGGGGCCAAATGGTTAATATGGGTTGGGCAGCAATTTTAGTGCCTGAAGAATACGGCGGCTTGGCTTTTGGTCATGTTGGTATGGCCCAAATTATTGAGCAAAGCGGACGTACATTAACCGCATCTCCTCTACTATCAACAGCGATTCTTGGGGTTACCGCGATTAATCTCGCCGGCAGCGAAGACCAAAAGACTGAATTGCTTGGTGCGATTGCCGGCGGTGAACTGACCATAGCGCTTGCGGTCGATGAAAAAATTCATCATGACCCAATGCAGACCGCTATGCGGTCTGAGGCCAAAGGCGATGGCTATGTATTAAATGGCGAGAAACGTTTTGTCGTTGATGGTAGCACTGCAGATAAACTCATTGTTGCCACTCGCACTGCCGGCAGTCCCGGCGATATGAAAGGTATTAGTCTGTTTTTGGTAGATCGAACTGCCCCCGGTGTTAGTGTGCAAAGAACCGAAATGCTTGATGGACGCAATGCTGCAATCATCACCTTCACCGATGTCGAAGTCACTGCAGATGCCTTGCTTGGCGAGCAGGATAGAGGCTTTCGTGCATTGTCAGCGACCCTAGATGCTGGTAACGCTCACCTTGCCGCTGAACTTCTGGGCATTGCTCAAGAAAGTTTTGATCGTACGCTTCAGTACATGAAAGAGCGTAAGCAATTTGGTGCATTAATTGGCTCCTTTCAGGCATTGCAACATCGAACTGCTCATTGGTGGAGCGAAATTGAGATGTGTAAGTCAGTTGTTTTGAAGGTTCTACAATCTTTGGATGAAGGTGATGTAAAGAGCCCAGCTCTCGCCAGTATAGCTAAAGCCAAACTCTGTGAGGTGGCCGAGTTGTCGACTAATGAAGCCATTCAGTTGCATGGTGGTATCGGCATGACCGATGAGTATGAAATTGGATTTTTCATTAAACGCGCTCGACCGGCTCAGATGCTATTTGGTGATTATAATTATCATGCAAATCGTTTCGCGCTGATCAGCGGCTACTAAAAGTAATAAACGAAAGGGTTGCCATCAAGACGACCCTTTTTTGGTTTAAACTACCTGCAGTTTCAGATTATTAACATTATGAGGAAAGAACGATGGATTTAGGTATTAGTGACAAGCTCAAACCGATTCTTGAAGAAGTTAAAAACTTTATTGACGTAGAAATTACACCATTAGAAATGGAATATCACCAAGAAGTCGCTAAAGGTGATCGTTGGGCGTTTACTGATCGTCAGACTGAAATTCTTGAAACCCTTAAGAGCAAAGCAAAATCCAGAAATCTGTGGAACTTTTTCCTGACCCATTGGGAGGGGGGCTATGGTCTTAATACCGTCGAATATGCCTATATAGCAGAAGAGACAGGACGTTCATTCTTAGCGCCAGAAGTATTTAACTGCGCTGCGCCGGATACCGGCAATATGGAAGTCTTGGCACGTTACTGCACCGAAGAGCAAAAAGAGAAATGGCTTACACCTCTGCTTAATGGAGAGATTCGTTCCGCCTACGCCATGACCGAGCCTTCAGTGGCTTCATCTGATGCTACTAACATCGCCATGAGCTGTGTTGAAGATGGTGATGAGTGGGTACTTAACGGAGAAAAAATCTGGATATCTGGTGCCGGTGATCCACGCTGTAAGATTCTAATTGTTATGTGTAATACCAACCCTGGTGGGCCTCGTCACGCGCAACACTCTCAGGTTCTGGTTCCATTTGACACCCCTGGGGTGAAAAATCTGCGGCCCATGACTGTCATGAATATCGATGATGCGCCTCATGGTCATATGCACATGCGCTTTACCGACGTGCGTGTCCCCAAAGAAAACATGATTTTAGGCATGGGTCGTGGCTTTGAAGTAGCCCAAGGCCGTCTCGGGCCAGGCCGAATCCATCATTGCATGCGCTCTATTGGTCTTGCTGAAGCTGCTTTAAAGCTTCTTTGCGAGCGTGCAGTTAGCCGTGAAGCCTTTGGACGACCGTTAGCTAAGCTTGGTGGTAACGTAGATATTATTGCCGATGCTCGCATCAATATCGAAATGACGCGTTTGTTGTGTCTTAAGGCTGCATGGCTCATGGATAACATGGGTACCGATGCCGCTCAGCCGTTTATCTCGATGATTAAAGTTGCTGCACCCAACATGGCCCTGAAGATTATTGACGAGGCCATGCAGATGCATGGTGGCATAGGAATGTCGGATGACACTCCATTGGCCAGTTGGTATGGCGCTCAGCGTACGCTGCGTTTTGCTGATGGTCCTGATGCAGTGCATCGCATGGTGATTGGCCGTCGCGAGCTACGTGAATACAACAAATAATAAGCATTAAATTAAGGAAAAAGCATGACAATTAGATATGACGGACAGGTAGCCATTGTTACCGGTGCTGGAAATGGATTGGGTCGCTCACACGCTTTAGCCTTAGCTGAGCGCGGGGCTAAAGTCGTGGTTAACGACCTCGGTGGTGCGGTAGATGGTTCAGGCAGTTCAAGTGATGCCGCGCTTGAGACAGTGCGGTTAATTGAGCAGGCCGGTGGCGAAGCCATCAGTAACGGTGCCAACGTGGCCAATTTGTCTCAGGTTGAAGCCATGGTGGCTCAAGCGGTAGAAAAGTGGGGCCGAGTCGACATCTTAGTCAATAATGCCGGAATCCTTCGCGACAAAAGCTTTGTCAAAATGACCATGGATGATTTTCAGTTAGTGGTTGATGTTCATCTGATAGGGTCTGCTAACTGTACCAAGGCTGTTTGGGAGCTAATGCGTGGGCAGGGCTACGGTCGTGTGGTTATGACTACCTCCTCTAGCGGTATGTACGGAAACTTTGGGCAGGCTAACTATGGTGCTGCGAAAATGGCTGTTGTTGGTTTGATGAACACGCTAGTGCTTGAAGGCGACAAATACGACATTAAGGTTAACTGTCTCTCACCCACCGCAGGTACACGTATGCTTGACGGGTTGTTGACCGATGAGGTTTCAGCGGTCTTAACCGTTGAAGCGGTCACAACTGGGCTATTAACGCTGTGTGATAATGATGCACCTAACCGCACCATATTGTGTGCAGGTGCTGGAGGGTATGCGCGCACCCACATTTATGAAACCGATGGCATATTCCTAGCGCCAGAAGATCAAACTCCAGAAAATGTAAGAGCTAATATGGACGCGATTGAGAACACTGATAACCAAAAAATGCTGGTGGGCGGTTTTCAACAAACCGATAAGTTTGTTGCTAAGGCTAGTGCTTACTTTAAGAATAAATAAACAAATTATTAGGATAGGATTATGAAAGCATTAGTTTGTAGCGAACTCGGATCAACTCAGGACTTAACGATTGAGACACGTGAGGATCCTGAACCTGGTGCCGGTGAGGTGCTTATCGAGGTTAAAGCTGCCGGCGTGAACTTCCCCGATATCTTAACGGTTGAGGGCAAGTATCAATTCAAGCCGCCACTACCGTTTATTCCAGGTACTGAAGTTTCGGGTGTAGTGACTAAGTTGGGTGAAGGCGTGACCACTCGCCAGGTTGGTGATGAAGTAGTGGGTATGGTCCAGATGGGAGCCTTTGCCACTCAGGTTGTTACCTCTGAATATACAACCTTTCCCAAGGGTGACAGCATGTCCTTTGATCAAGCGGCAGGCTTCGCGGTAACCTACGGCACGTCATACTATGCGCTTAAGCAAAGAGCTCAATTGCAAGCGGGTGAGACTGTTCTTGTCTTGGGTGCGGCCGGTGGCGTAGGCATAGCTACTATTCAGATAGCCAAGGCGATGGGTGCGACAGTCATTGCTGCAGCCAGTACTGAAGAAAAGCTCGATTTTGCCTGTGAAGCGGGTGCTGACATGAGAATAAACTATTCAACTGAAGATCTAAAAGAGAAAGTGAAAGAGCTAACCAAAGGTAAAGGCGCAGATATTATCTATGATCCTGTTGGTGGTGATTTCTCAGAGCAGGCATTTCGTGCTATCGCATGGGATGGACGGTTCTTAGTTATTGGGTTTGCGTCGGGTCCCATCCCTAAAATGCCACTTAACTTGGCATTACTTAAAGGTGCATCGTTGGTTGGCGTTTTTTGGGGTGCATGGTCTGCTCGAGACCCACGGTCGTCACAGCAGAACTTTAAAGAACTTGTAGAGATGATTGACGGAGGCAAGTTCACGCCGTTAGTGACTGAAGTGTACTCTCTTGATGACCATAGCTCTGCTTTTGGTTCAATTGCTGAGCGTCGAGCCAAAGGCAAAGTTATACTGTCTATGGGCTAGTTAGAGCTTCAGCCAATGATTAAAAAAGCCCGCGGAAGCGGGCTTTTTTGTGGTGGAGCAGGTCATGTAAATCCTAAATCTAGACTAATCATTGAGATTTTCTTGAATTATGGCATGTGGTCGCTGAATAATTAGATTTTGACTGTTAATATGAAATCACAGTACAAAAATATGAGGAAAGTTTATGATTTATGTAACGACGGAAACAATCCCAGGTAGAAATATTGTTGAGAGTTTAGGTATTGTCACAGGCAACGTAGTCCAAGCCAAACACATTGGCCGTGACATTATGGCCGGTTTAAAAAGCATTGTTGGTGGTGAAATACGGGGTTATACGGAAATGCTCAATGAGGCTAGAGATGTCGCCATTGGACGTTTAGTCGACAGCGCGAAAGAAAAAGGTGCAGATGCCGTGGTAGGCATACGCTTTACGACTAGCGCCATCATGGATGGGTCTTCTGAGATTATGGTGTTTGGTACAGCGGTTAAACTTGGCTAATTAGAAGTGCCGTCGTTTAGCTAAATAAATTATTTAATCCTATGATTAGCAGTCCAAGCCCGGCAGTCCAAATGCTACAAGCGAGAATATCAGCAATGGTAAATTTAATACGGCTGGCACCGCTAACGCCCACCATCATTGGCACTATGCTTCGTACCGCGGTAAGAAGTCGCCCGCCTGCGACAGACAAAGTTCCATACTTTGAAATAAAGGCTTCACCTTTTTTAATTTTATCGATTCTTTTTATAGCAAATGCAGTGTGGTGAAACTTAGGCCCAAACCAGCGACCCAGATAAAAGCCAAGGTGATCTGAGATAAAGGCTCCCAGGAAAGCAAGAGGGAGTATCTGGGCTAGCGTAGCAATCTGTTCGGTATATAACACCGTACTAACGGTTAACAATATTACACCAGAAACAAGCAGGCCAACGCCAGGGCATGCTTCAAGAAAGGCCAATATAGGCACTATTACCCATGCATGACTTTTGTTGTTATTTAGCCAGTCTAAAATCAGATCGTCGATGAGTGTGTTCCTGTGTGTGTCTTAGCAAGCCGCTAATAGTAGCAGAAGCTTGCACCTCTAGGATGCGTAATTGTTAGGTTTGAGACCACTCTTTGTATCAAAAAATTGTTTTAATTCCTTCAGGTCGGCTTGGACGTCGGTGGATGGCTCCATAAGACCTTCAATACCAATGGTGCGCGTCCTACTATCAACGTACACCACTAGAATGGGGACTTCAGCGGCACTTGCAACATAATGAAAGCCGAGCTTCCACTTGGGATTAGGACTGCGGGTTCCCTCCGGGGTGATGATTAACACGAACTCGTCACGCTCGCGGTAAAGCCCGGCTATATAATCTACTAGCGATGATGCCTGCGATCGATTGACAGGAATCGCGCCGCAGTAACGTAAAAACCAGCCAAGAGGTCCAATAAAGAGAGTGCTTTTAATCAAGACACTTGGTTGCAGTCGAAGGACTGACACAGTTAAAACAAATAGAAAGAAATCCCAATTAGAGGTATGTGGCGCGACAATCAGCACATATTTTTTGTGATCTTCGGGTAAGACTCCTGTTACGCGCCAGCGAATCAGTTTTAATATGATTTTGGACAGAAAGCGTAAAAATGCCGACAGTATTGGGGTTGAGAACAGGGTATAGCGCATGTATATCTCCATTAGGGCTGGGATAATATAACAAATATGGATTCAGATAAATCATGGGTCGCAATCATTCTTTTCGTTAATTTCTTGTGAGCTGATCGCATCACTTGGGGGTATAATTTAATGTATGGAGTAATGATAAAACCACAAGGGAGTAGGTTTTGATCGAAGCATTAAAAACTGATTATTTAATCATTGGAAGTGGCCTTGTAGGCATGGCTTTTGCGGACACTTTGTTCACCGAGACTGATGCCAATATTATTATTGTTGATCGCTATGCCAAGCCGGGTGGCCATTGGAATATGGCCTATCCTTTTGTGACCTTACATCAACCGTCATCTTTTTTCGGTGTTAGCTCAAAAGAATTGAGTCGAGGTGAAATTGACCATATTGGTTTGAATAAAGGTATGGCCGACCTTGCGACCGGCCCTGAGTTACTCGCTTACTTTGATGACGTGATGAGACAACGCTTTTTAGCCAGTGGGAGAGTGCAGTATTTCCCAATGTGCGAATACGAGGGCGATGGAAAGTTTAGGTCGAAACTAACTGGCAAAGAACATGCCGTCTCATACAAGAAGTTGGTCGACGCTACATTTTTAACCATCGCGGTGCCATCCACCCACACACCTAACTTCACCATAGCACCTGAAGTGACCTTTATGCCTCTCAACGAGCTCCCTAAGGTGACCCAGAAGCCGGAAGGTTACGTTGTCATAGGAGGCGGTAAAACGGGTATAGACGCCTGTTTATGGCTTCTTGATAGCGACGTTGACCCCGAAGACATTACCTGGATACGTTCTCGTGAGGCATGGTTGCTTGATCGCGCCAATACACAACCAACAGAGGCTTTCTTCGACAAGTCTGTGGGTTCCATAGCCGCCCAATACGAGGCGATTGGCGGTGCTAGTTCTATTGCAAATATGTTTGATCGTCTTGAAGAAGGCGGTTATCTGCTGCGTTTAGATCAGACTCTACGGCCGACTATGTTTCACGCGGCCACAATTAGTAAGTCTGAAATTGCACAGTTGCAGCGTATTAAGAGCATTGTGCGTATGGGCCAGGTTAGTGCGATTGAATCAGACCGTATTATCTTATCAAAAGGCGAAATTCCAACCACTACAGGGCACGTACATGTTGACTGCTCGGCAAGCTTGGAGCGTTCGTTTGGCCACAAAAAGCCGTCCCCTATATTTGATGGCGACTGTATTACGCCGCAGATGATACGCGCCTACCAGCCAGCATTTAGTGCTTCGATGGCAGCCTATGTCGAGGTTAACTACGATACAGACGCTGAGAAAAACCGCCTTTGCTCTTTGGTGCCATTGCCCAACAACGATGCGGACTTTATCCCCATGACTTTGGCTATGATGATGAACCAATTTAATTGGTCGCAAGATAAGCCGCTACGCCATTGGATTCGAGAGAATCGTCTGGATGGTTTTACTAAGCTAATCAGTAGCGTAGACAAAGATGACCCGCAGAAAATGAAAATTATGGAGCGTATTAAAGACAATGCCATACCAGCTATCACCAAGTTACAACAATTTAATGTAGAACTAGCTCAAGGAGCTGAAAATGAGTGAATTTCAAACCTATAAAAATGACCTAACCAAGTCACGTCTGGTTCAGACAGACAAGGCTCAAGCCTTAGCTGACCTAAAAGACGGCGACATTTTGGTCAGTATTGAGCGCTTTGCCTTTACCGCTAACAATGTCACCTATGGCGCCGCTGGCGATACTATAGGCTATTGGAAGTTCTTTCCGGCCACGGCCAACGAGAGCGGTGAGTGGGGCTGTTTGCCCGTTTGGGGCTTCGCGGAAATTACAGCCTCTAAGCGTGACGGGTTGAGGATCGGTGAGCGAATTTATGGCTATTTCCCACCGGCTGATTTTCTTGTTATGTCGCCAATCAAAGTATCTAAGCAGCGTTTCATGGATGGTGCACCGCATCGGGCAGAACTGCCTGCGGTGTACAACAACTATCTGTTAATGTCAGGTGAGGCTAACTACGATGCGTCCAGTGACAATGTTCGCGCTCTGTTAAATCCATTGCATGTGACCTCATTTTGTTTGTGCGATGCCTTACAAGACGCAGGCTATCATGGTGCTGAACAGGTAATTGTTCTCAGTGCGTCTAGTAAAACGGCAATAGGCATGGCCCAAGGGTTAGCAGATGACGCAAGTGCCCCAAGGATTGTAGGCATCACGTCCAGACCAAACTATGACTTTGTGGAGTCTCTAGGTTGTTATGATGAGATTATCTGTTACGACGAGTTAGGTTGTATTGATGCCAGCAAAGCCACTGTAATAGTTGATATGGCCGGTAATAGGGCGGTGTTGGGCGCTATACATGGACCCTTGGGCGACAAGATGCTCAATTGCGTCAGCGTTGGTATGACCCACTGGGAAACACTGGCTGACAATGATCCTCTGGCCGCTCATATTAATCGAGGGCGAAGCAACTTTTTCTTCGCACCGGCCCACGTTCAAAAGCGCATTGGTGACTGGGGTCAAGACGGATTTAATCAGCGTACCGGTGCATTCATGATGGCTCGCATGCAGCAGAGCGCAGGATGGATGAGTGTAGAGACGGTGGCTAATTTTGAGGCGTTCACTAAGGTTTATGCCGACGTAGTGGTGGGTAAAATGAATCCCAATGAGGGCCTTATTGTCTTACCCCTATAGAGTGGTGATGGATGATCCACATGATGGTACTGTCTTGACTAGAAAACATGTCTTAAACAAGGCAAAATACAATCTGGCGTGGCTCTGACGCTGCATTGAAATCCGTTCTTAAGGAATTGTGTGAATGAAACGCTTAGTTATTGGTATGTCGGGTTCTAGCGGTGTGATTTATGGCATTAGAATGCTTGAAGTGCTGGCGAAGAACCCTGAAGTTGAAACGCATCTCATTTTGAGCCAAGCCGCCAAGATGAACATCGGCATTGAGACCGAGTGGTCTGTGGCTGACGTTGAGGCTCTTGCCGATGAGGTTCACAACAACAAAAATATTGGCGCCAGTATTGCCAGTGGCTCCTACAAAACGGCAGGCATGATTGTGGTGCCTTGCTCTATGAAGACTTTGTCGGGCATCGCTAATTCTTACGCAGAAAATCTAATTATCCGCGCCGCTGATGTGATGTTAAAAGAGCGCCGCCAACTGGTCATTGTTCCCCGTGAGTCACCGCTGCATACCGGTCACTGTGAACTGATGCTAAAGGCAAGCCAAATAGGGGCTATTATTTGCCCTCCATCACCTGCCTTTTACACATCCCCTAAGACTGTGGATGACATTATTAATCACTCGGTAGCGCGAGTGCTTGATTTATTTGATATAGAATCCGACAGCCTGCAACGCTGGCAGGGTAATGTCTAAAGACTTCACTAAGCTGCATCAGTTTTTGCACCAAGAGTCGGTATTGACCCTATCTACCCATGATAATGAAGGTGATTGGTCTGCGCCGGTTCTCTATGTCGCTGACACCGCCCAAGACCCATTCGCCTTGTACTTCCTTTCATCCAGTAATAGCAGGCATGTTAAAGCGTTGGCCGAGGGAGATCGTGCCGCGGCATCCATTTATTCAGATTACACCGGCCAGTGGCAGTCAATTTGCGGTGCGCAGATGCAAGTACGGATCTCAGTGCTGAATGAAGCACAGACTGCAAAGGCTCAGCAGGTGTACTTTGACCGTTTTCCTGAAATCAAAGCACTCATTAATGACCCAAAAACGAAGCAAGAGCAGTTGATCGGCGCAGCTTTTGCTAAGAGCTTTTTTTACCGCGCAGATCCATCCTTTGTTCGATTTATTAATAATTCCGATAGTTTTGCCGGCCGCACTGAGTGGCATTTCGCCTAACGTTATTCAGTTAGATTAAACAGCTGTGTATTGCCTCCCCGTGCAACTAAGTTTTCGGTACGCGTCCGTTCGCTTAAAAACCATAACAGCCAGTGATAGTGGTAACCCTGATTATTTTTAGGCCACTCAATTAATGGGATAATACTGCCGCTACGCTTGGCGATGATTTGACGCAATGATTGACTATTAGTATCCGCGGTGTTGGCTATTACTCCGGAAATATCAGGGTGCTGAATAAGATCTACTGACTCATCAAGGCCAACTATGGTTATTAGATGTTTTGGGGTCCTGTCTTTAGAATAGTTATTCATCACCCTGATTAGTTTGGGTTTTAAACTCTGGTGGGCTGCAATAATGAGGGGGCAACCGCAGAGTAGTGCGCATCCGACTTGTTGGAGAGCTGATTCAAGCAGATCAGTCTCCCTTATCAGCAGGAGCATGACTCCACGTCCATGCACTGACAGCTGGTTGGCTTCGCCAGTTGGACCAGGAAGTTCAATGGGTATTGCGATATTCTTTAAGGCAATGGCCTGAGTTTCAGGGCTAAGTAAAACAGATCTGTTATCTCCAGATAGAATATTGATGCGTTCCTTTATGGAGGTGCTTTGCCACTGCTGCATCGCCTTTGATGCGAGAGAAACCTTAACTATCTCATTTCCCCTTCTGGTTTTTTCGATTAGGCTAAAGGTGGGGCCGCCACTAGTTAGTGATAATCCGATCTCATCCTTTACCGAAGAAAAACGAAAAAGATAATTCGGCCCTCCAGCTTTGGGTCCGGTTCCTGATAGGCCACGCCCACCAAACGGATTAACACCAACGACGGCTCCGATCATGTTCCGATTAATGTAGACATTGCCAGCAATGGTTTTTCTAAAGACTGTGTCAGCAAAAGCCTCAATGCGGCTGTGAATGCCTAGAGTAAGCCCATAACCGGTATCGTTAATCTGTTGTATGACTTGCTCGAGTTGACCTGCAGAGTAGCGAATGACATGGAGTATTGGGCCAAAGACTTCTTCGTTAAGCTGATCCAGTGAATTTATTTCAAAGACATGAGGCGCGACAAAGCTACCATTGTCGCAATGCTCATTGAGTTCAACCTTGGCGATTAAGGTCGCCTCTCGTGTCATCCGGTCAACATGAGCATCAAGAGCGTACTTTGCATCCATGTCGATCACAGGCCCTAAATCAGTGTCCAGGTGCCTTGGGTTGCCACCTTTAATTGAGGACATGGCGCCAGATAGCATCGTCAGTACTTGATCGGCAATATCCTGCTGTATAAACAGAACGCGAAGAGCAGAGCAACGTTGCCCCGCGCTTAGAAACGCGGAGCTGATAACATCGTCAACCACTTGCTCAGGCAGAGCCGTTGAATCTACTATCATGCAGTTTTGACCACCCGTTTCGGCAATAAAGGGGATAGGGTTTCCTGGGCGACTAGCTAACTGACGATTAATGATTAAGGCTGTGGCGGTTGAGCCGGTAAATGCAATTCCTGCAATACGTGGGTCTTCAATGAGTATCTTACCTATTTTGGAACCACTGCCTAAAACCAGATGCAATGCCTGGTGCGGCACACCAGCGAGGTGAAATAGTTTTATAGCATAGGCGGCTACAGCTGGCGTTTGCATGGCCGGTTTGGCAATCACGGTGTTGCCTGCGACTAAGCCTGCGGCAATTTGACCCACGAAAATGGCCAGCGGAAAATTCCATGGACTGATACATAAAAATACGCCTTGGCCCTGTAATTCAAACGATGACTCCATGTTCATGTGACGCGCCTGGGTGGCATAGTAGCGACAAAAATCAATGGCTTCTCTAACCTCTGACAAGCCATCATTAAGTGTTCGCCCAGCTTCGTTCGCTATTATAGTGATGAGGTCGGCACAGTCGCGCTCCATGTAATTTGCGACTTTGTCCAAGATGTCCGCACGATAGGTATGTCCTTTGGCATTCCAGCTGGACTGCGCTGTGTAGGCGGTTTCTAGTGCCTGCACAACGTCATCTTGACTCGCTGCACTGAAATGGCCAATAAGATCAGAATGGTCCGCTGGGTTGAAATGCTGTCTGAGCTCATGCTCGGCGTTTTCACCATTAACGATCGAGTGGGTCAGGAGTAAATCTTTTGAAAATTTCTCGGCATGGTTTAACAATGCTTGGGTTTCATGGGCCGAATCCAGGTCAATACCTCGAGCGTTCTTGCGCATCTCACCAGCGGCTTCGAAAATCCGTTCTGGAATCGGTATTCCTTTGTGCTGGTATGGAAATGTACTCGTCACTTCTGTTCGTGTATCGTTGAGAAGCTCTTCAACAGGTGTCTGCTTATCAAGAAAACGATTAACGAAAGAACTATTTGCGCCGTTCTCAAGTAGTCGACGAACAAGGTAAGGCAGCAGATCTTTATGGTTGCCAATAGGGGCATAGACTCTGACCGCAAATGGCTTGTCGGGATGCTGTTTTTGCAGTTGAGGGTATAGGCTATGACCCATGCCATGCAATCTTTGAAATTCAAACTCACGATCACCTGCTAATGCCAATATCATGGAAGCGGTATAGGCATTATGCGTAGCAAATTGAGGGAATATTGATTGCGGCGCATCCAGCAATAGTTCTGCGCAGTGTTGATAGCAGAGGTCGGTGTTGGATTTTCGGGTGAACACAGGGTAGCTTTGAAGCCCTTGCTCTTGGGCATGCTTAATCTCTGCATCCCAATAGGCTCCTTTAACCAAACGCACCATTAATCGCCGCTTGGTTTGTTTAGCAACAGCAATGAGCCATTTGGCTGTGTCGGGTGCCCGTTTTTGGTAGGCTTGTAATACAAAACCAAGGCCTTGCCAGCCGGCTAAGTCGTTATCGTTGGCTAGATGTCCAAAGATATCTAGGGATATGTCTAGGCGATATGATTCTTCTGCGTCAATAGAAAGACCTATATTGTGGTCTTTGGCTTGTTGGCAGAGTTGCTTGATACGAGGTAACAGCTCATTCATCACTAGTGAGTGTTGGGCGAAATAGTAGCGTGGGTGCAGAGCAGAAAGTTTTACTGAGATGCCATTTGCCTGATAAACGTCTGAATAATTGTCCGGACTTTTTTGGCGTGCGGCACCGATCTCATCAATGGCTTGGCTATAGGCCCGCAAGTACGCACGAGCATCATCATCGGTGCGGGCACCTTCGCCGAGCATGTCGAAAGAAAACAGAGTGTCACTATGGTTCTTCTTCAGGCCTTGATTAATACCTTCAGCGATAGTGCGGCCAAGTACGTATTGCCCTCCCATGATACGCATTGCTTGCATCACGGCAGCACGAATGGCCGGTTCGCCCATGGTTGCCGTGAGTCGCTTTATCCAGCTGTCTGGATGCTGAGTAATGTGCGAATCTAAGCTGACCAAGTGCCCGGTCAACATAAGCCCCCAGGTAGAGGCGTTGACGAATAATGAGTCTGACTGACCCCGATGAGCACTCCACTTCCCTGATCGAATTTTTTCGGCAATTAGGCGGTCTGCTGTTAGGCCATCAGGGACACGCAAAAGCGCTTCGGCTAAGCACATCAGCGCAACACCCTCACCATTGGATAAGCCAAACTGGAGTAAAAAAGCATCGAGGGTTCCGCCGCTGGCTTTGTTTGCTCTGCAGTCGATGACGAGTTGTCGGGCAGAATTAAGTATGCCGTCTCTAGCCTCTTGCGACAGAGGATTGCGATGGATAAGTTGACTCACTGCTTGGTGCTCATCGATATGCGCGGTTTTCCGGATGTGTTGTCGTAATTGAACTTGGTTCATTGGCCTTCCCAGATAGTGACGCATGTATTATTCTGCATTCTGGTGTAAAAGGCTTAGTATATGGCTCCATATATGTTATTTCTGCCATATATAATATCGCCTAATACTATTTGTTAGCTTATTATGCTTTGTAAGATTTTGTTAAATAGAGATCGTTTGGCGATGGTAATAGACGTCGTTCTTAATTAGGATTAAACAAAGAGGTGGCAATGAAAAATTTAGCGGAGCTTGACCGGATAGATAAACGAATTCTAACGGTACTGCAAGGTAACGGAAGGATTTCTAATGTAGAGTTATCACGCCAAGTTAATCTGACACCAACGCCCTGTCTAGAGCGAGTGAAAAGATTGGAGAAAGAGGGATTCATCACAGATTATGTGGCTCTAATTGATCCCGTAAAGGTTAATTCTGGCCTCTGTGCTTATATTGAGATTCAGTTGGTGAGTTCAACCACTGATGCATTTAAGCGTTTTAACCAACAGATGATTGATCTTCCTGAGGTCCAAGAGTGTCAAATGGTGGCTGGAGGTTTTGATTATTTGATTAAGATTCGAGTGGCCGATATGCAGCATTATCAGCGTTTTTTAGGTGAGAAACTTGCCTCGATTAGTGATATCAGCCAAACCCACACATACGTCGTTATTCAAGACGTTAAATCTGAAACTGCAATACAGATTAACAGCTAGTTACTATAAACCCGAGGCACTCGGGAGGGCATGCGTGTCAGCAGTTCGTAACCGATCGTGTTGCAGTATTCGGCAATTTCGTTAACTGAAAGTTCAGGCCCCCAAAGAATGACTTTGTCACCGATAGATACAAGATTGAGGTCGGTGACGTCCACGGTAATCATATCCATTGAAACACGTCCCACCAGAGGGCAGCGCGCTCCATTAACAAGTACGGGAGTGCCATTGGGCGCCTGACGTGGATAACCATCACCATAGCCAACGGTTATCGTGGCGATGATTGAGTCTCGACCTGCCGTCCAGTTAGCGGTGTAGCCGACTGATTCGCCAGATGCAATGTGACGCAGGGAAATCACTGCCGACTGCAGAGACATTACAGGTTGAAGTTTGTTGGCATTATCTTGATCCTCTGAGAAAGGTGAGTTTCCATAGAGCATATAGCCAGGTCGTTGCCAGTCGCGATGCGTTTCAGGCCAAGCTAGGATTGCTGCAGAATTAGCCAGGGATTCGGCGATAACATCGCCAGCAGCTGGGTTAAGGGTTGTTATCCATCGATCAAAAATGGCCATTTGATTTTTTGTCACACTACTACCTAAATCATCTGCACACGCGAAGTGCGAGGCTGCGACAATGGGCTTGGCGACATTGTCGGTATTGCTAAGCGCAAGATAGGTTTGAGTAGCTTCTTGAGGCTGAAACCCGAGTCGGTGCATACCTGTATCGACGCCGAGCCATACACTCACCGGGCGAGAGATAGAAGCATTGATAATTGCATCTTTTTGGGCGGAATTCTCAACCATTAGCATGAAATTATTATCAGATGCAATTTCAACTTCATCACTAGAAAAAGTACCCTCAAGCAATAAAATAGGTTGCTTGATACCTGCCTCGCGAAGTACCAGCGCTTCATCAATCGATGCAACACCAAAGGCTGGCGCAGAATGCGATAACGCGCGACATACCTCTACCATGCCGTGCCCATAAGCATTGGCCTTGACCATAGGGATGATGTTCGCTTGTGGTGCCAATGATTTTACCAAGGCGAAATTTGCCCTTAGAGCCTTTAGATCAACAATAGCGACAGTAGGTCTTGTCATAATAGTGGGTGCCGTTAGTAATTAAACTTATGGGCGGAAAATAGCCTTTGAGCTGCCAGCCAGACATCGCCAACTTTGCCGTCTCCAATGAGGCTTCCGTCCACTTCAATGACTGCGCCAATCTCTTTGGTAGAGCTGGTAATCCAGACCTCATCAGCGTTAAGTACCTCTTGTTTGCTGACGATTCGCTCTTCAACCGGAATTGAACCATCTTTACGCAGAATATCTAGTAGCATATGGCGCGTAATCCCAGGTAAAAGCTGATTATCTAGAGGCGGAGTGATAAGCGTTCCATCTTTAACGATAAAGGCATTACATGAACTGGCTTCCGTGAGTTCATTGTTGGCGTTAAACAATAAGGTCTCATCATTGCCCTGGTCGTATCCTTGCTGAAAATGCAAAACATTGCCCAGTAGCGCGGTCGATTTAATGTGGCAGCGCTGCCACCGCAGGTCCTCGGCAGTTGATACCTTATAGCCTTTAGCAACCGTTTTGTCTGCTACTGGTGCCTTAGGTATGTCAAAGGTAAAGCCAAAGACCGTTGGCTCAACGTCTTCAGGGAACGCATGATACCGTTTGGTATCTGCTCCCCGACTAACCTGTAGGTAAATGCCTAAATTACTGTTGCCATTTTTGCTAGCAAGGTCTTCACAAACCGTTTTCCATTGCTGGTGCGACCAATCAATGTTCAAGCCAATACCTTTGAATCCATCGTTCATTCGGTCAATATGAGGGCCAAAACCTAATAAGCTTCCTTGGTAGGAGGGGATAACCTCATAAATGCCATCACCGAAAAGAAAGCCACGATCCAGTGGCGAAATCTTTGCCTCTGACATGGGCATGTACGAACCATTTAGAAAAACAATACTCATTGGTAAACCTTACGTTAATTTGAGCCAAAAAAAGCGAGTAGCTGATCGGTCGTTTTACATATTATCGATCAAAAATAGTACCAGTTAGTGCAGTTTTAGACAAAGCTAATTGGTTTTAAAATTACGCTAATCGACTTCACTCGAAGGAAAATCTTTGGCTAAATTAGCTTTTTAGTTGAAAATATCTGGTGAGTCGCTAAAACCCTGATAACTTTCTTAGATTGGTGACAATCTGCTGGCTGACCGCTGAATCGACACCATCTTCTGTTAGGGTGTTTTCGCCAGTGACACCATCCACACTGCCGCCGTCTGAAAGCATCTGGAGTACCGCCTTATTATTCCAGTCTGCGAGTATATCTTGACCGCTGATTACAGATAATAATGCGGTTAAACCATGGGCAGCCCAGTTGGAGATGTCAGCAAGAAGAAGCTCGTCGCAACCGGTGATTGCCGGACGAATATGAAGCAGTTCTAGTGCTTTAGTAATGTTTCCCATACCTATCTCATTACCCCCATCACCTATGGCGATAGTGGGGCAGGTTGCTAGGGACAGAAAGCTATCATAATCGGCACAGTGCTCTGAAATGTCTATACCACGCATGTTGTAGTAGCGACCATCATTAGACAGCCCTGGACGTTCAATTGAAATAACTAAGGCAGGTTGGTAGCGATCGAGAGCTTTCTGGGCTTGGTTTTGACCGTCTTCATCTATTTTGATCTCTAGAGTCTGAAAGTCTGTTTTTAACAAAGTACATAGTGGCGTCTCACAGACTAAAATTGGAGAGCCACCAATGGCTTCTATCGCTCGATATAGTGAGATTGCGCCAAGTGGACCATCGGTTTCAAAGCTACCATTTACGGGAAAACCGGTGCCGATTAGTATGTTACCTTGGGCATTGTGAATCAGTTGCGCGGCTCTTAAGTATGATCCGTCTTCGATAGAGGATGACATTGTCTTCATGCCCCTAGGATTGCTAGCGACTAACAGGTTTTCTATTGCTTTGGATAGAGCATCTAGGCTTACGGTCGCCTTATGTTGCTGAAAACTAATCTCAGCAAGATGCTTTAGATTATGTGCTTGCTCGATACTCACCTCTTCAAAACACACAGCGGCTTCTGGCCCAAGTTGCGCTAATTTATCGAGATCCAAAGACAGTACAGAGCCTATTTTGGGGTATCCACCAATGGTTTGGCGGTCATTGAGTAGGATTATCGGTTGCCCATCAGGTGGGACTTGAATTGCACCCTGGCAAATACCTTCAGACAGAATACCGCCAACAGAGGGTTTGATATCTGGTCCGAGCAGTCTAAAACCCATCCGATCATTGCGCTCTGAAATACGGTATTGTCCGTGAAAAAACTGTTTTCTCTGTTGCTCTGTGAAGTAATCTTGCTGGTAGCCTAAGACGACCCTCAGGCACGTCAATTCAGGGGCTATTGTTAGATTTTTAGGTTGCTCTTCGTTCGGCATGAAAGATGGAGAGTGTAATAGAGTTTCAGTGCAGGGTATGACGTCACCGCTAGCAAGAGGCGTACCGTTACCGGTTAAGCCTCCAACCGACTCTCTGGTAACCGTCGAACAACTGCCAAATGTAGGTTCTACATTAAAGCCCCCAGTCACGCCTACGTAGCATCGCATGCCTACCTTGGCGTAACCTAACTCAATGCGGTCTCCGGGCTTGATCCGATGAACCGTCCAACAATTTACCGGGATTTTGTTGAGGCTAAGCTCGGCGAGGGCCCCGGTAACGACAAAATAGGTATCAACCGTGGACTCTAGTACCATGCCGCCTATGGTCACTTCAATAGTGGGCGTGTTAATAGGGTTTGAGCACAATTTGTTGGCCCAGCGAAAAGAATGACGATCTAAGGGTCCTCCTACCGTAAGACCAATATGATGTTTGCCAAAGCGGCCCTCATCTTGGATTAAACTGTGAACGCCTGGTTGAATAACTCTTAGCCCGGTCATTTAAGTGCTCCCAGACTATCCAGGCTACCACCAAGATCTATAAATTCTTGTTTACAGATGGCTTTAAATATAACTCTGTCTCCCGTCGATACGGGCATGATCGGGTCAGCCTTTGCCTCGAACATGGGTGTTGGGCAAAGCCCGATTAGGTTCCACCCGCCGGGTGATTCAGCAGGATAAACAGCTGTTTGACGGTCGGCAATTGCCACGGCTCCACGAGGCACTTTAAGTCTTGGTGTAGCCAGTCTAGGTGCCGCTATACGCTCGTCGACTTCCCCTAAGTACGCAAAGCCGGGAGCGAAACCAATGGCGTAAACTCGATATTCTGTAGTTGTATGAATATCTATTACTTGATCAGTTGTTAAGCCTTTTTTTTCCGCTAAGGAGGCTAAATCTGGCCCTGATTCAATGCTGTAATAGACAGGGAGAGTAATGAGGTTCCCTGCATGATTTGTTGATGTCTCAGTACATTGACTGGAAATCTCAGTTGCCGCAGCACGAATGATTTTAGATACCGCAAAGTGATCGGTAAGCAGACCATCATAAATGACTAAAATAGAGGCATAAGAGGCGACTAGATCAATGAGCTTGGAACCCAGCGCGAGACGAATAGAGGACGAACAAGCTTGTATCTGAGTTGCTACTGCGGCATCAACATGTTCGGAAAAATACACTATTAGAGAATTTTCTCCGGCGACCGAGATTCTGATGGCTTGATTTGTCATTGGTGATCCATTATCGAAGTAACTGGCGGACTTCTTCAATGGCCGCCACGCCATCTGCATTGTCACCATGAACGCAAATTGAATCGGCTTGAATGGATAGCCTATGACCACTGACGGTTGTTATGGTGCCGCTTTTATCAAGTTGAGCGACCTGTTCCAGCATCATTTCACGGCTGTGTACTGCGCCAGGTAGTTTTCTACTCAGCAAGGACCCATTATCAGCATAGCAACGATCGGCAAAGGCTTCAAAGATAACCTCTAGACCAAAAGCGGCAGCTTCTTGGCGATGAATGTCGGCATCTGGGGTGGCTTGTAACATAAACGCTAACGGCTGTGGTGAAGAGCTGACAGCCTGCATTACGGCGCTGCGAACAAGCCCATTTACCATCATATCGTTGTACAAGGCGCCGTGAGGTTTCACATAAGAAACTGAAACGCCTACCTCGACCGCAATTTGAGTTAGCGCTGCAATTTGAGACTGTACTAGCTCGATCAATTCGTGGCTGGGCATTGACATTGAACGACGTCCGAAGCCTTCTCTATCTGGATAGCTAGGATGGGCGCCCACGCAAACACCATTTTCTTTGGCTAGAAGCAATGTTGATCTCATCATGTCCGCGTTACCTGCATGGACACCGCAAGCAATATTGGCTTGATCGATATGAGGCATTACAAGGGCGTCAACATCCATGACATCACAATGAGTGCTTTCACCTAGATCACAATTTAACAATAGAGACATAACCGTATCCTAACTAAATTCTGGCCCAATTAATTAGCGCTGATCAAAAGTGCTATTGAGTATATCTGTAACCAACATACAGCCAGGGCTGTGAGTGATACAAAAGGGGAGTTTTGCCTGTTCAAGCGCGACCTGAGGCGTCACTCCACAGGCCCAAAAAACAGGTTGTTCATCGTTGTTAATTGTTACGGCATCACCGTAATCTGGCTTATTAATATCGTTTATCCCTATTAGTTTAGGGTCACCAAAATGGATTGGCGCGCCATGCACCGATGGAAATCGCCCCGTCACCTGGATGGCTTCCTGAGTATCTTTGCTGTCGAAAGGGCGCATGCTAACCACCATCTTCCCCTTAAAGGGTCCAGCGGGAGTGCAGTCAATATTAGTTCGATACATGGGCACATTTCGATTTTGGCTAATATTGCGCACCTCTAAGCCTTCTGCAATCAGGGCGTCCTCAAAGGAAAATGAACAGCCGATTAAGAAAGCGACTAAAGTGTTGTCCCATAAAGCTGAAATGTCAGACATTTCAGTTGTTAACCGGCCATTTTCGAACAATCTGTAACTCGATAGATCTGTTCGAACGTCAAGGTCTTGACCTAACTCGGCAAGATGGGGGTCGCCGACTTTGGACACCGCAATAAGTGGGCATGGCTTTGGGTTGGCTTGACAAAAGAGCCTAAAGTCTTCAGCAAATGCTTCAGGTAAAATTACCATATTGCATTGAACATACCCCTTACAGAATCCGGATGTGGCACCGATGTGCTCGTTGTTGCGGATCAACCTACGAAGTTGCACTGGACTGAGGTTATTGTGCATATTATTGGGCGCCTTTTGCATTTAACGGGCTTTAAATGCATGCTCTTTTAGGAAATTAACAGTATCTTTCAATGCAATATGTTGATTTTCAGTATCCCTACGATGTCTGTATTCTATAGAGCCAGCTTCTAGTCCTCTATCACCCACAACAATTCTATGGGGGATCCCAATGAGCTCGACATTTGCAAGCATACCACCAAGTCTAGCCTTAGCTTCGTCCATGAAGAGTACCTCGTAACCTGACTCGGTTAATTGATCATAAAGCGTCTCGCAGGTTTCTTTGACAGCATCAGATTTATGCATATTAATGGGCACAATAGCAATCTGAAATGGGGCGATAGATTCGGGCCAGATTATGCCATTTTCATCGTTATTTTGCTCAATAGCAGCAGCTACTATTCGGCTAACGCCAATGCCATAGCAGCCCATACTCATATACTGTTCCTTACCATTCTCATCCAATACAGTGGCTTTCATCGCCTCACTATATTTTGTGCCTAGCTGGAATATGTGACCCACTTCAATGCCGCGCTTTATTTCCAAAATGCCCTTACCATCGGGGCTTGCATCACCTGCCACAACATTACGAATGTCAGCGATGACATAGTCAGCAGTATCTCGTTGCCAGTTGGCTCCGGTAAAGTGGTAACCATCGCGATTTGCACCGCAGGCAAAGTCACTGAGCACTGCGGCACTTGGATCTACCACTAAAGGCAGGGCGAGGTTGACCGGTCCGATCGACCCTGGAGAGCATTTGAGAGCATCTTTAATCTGCTCTTCGGTGGCGAAACTGATCTTTGACTTAAGTCCTAAAACCCCTTGAGCTTTGACTTCATTAAGTTCGTGGTCACCGCGTAACATTAGCCCGTAGAGCTGGGTCTTACCCGTGTCATCTTCGGCACTTATAATAAGAGATTTTAGCGTCTTCTCAGGTTCGACATCTAACAGCTGGCAAAGATCAGCAATAGTATGAACCCCGGGGGTTGGGATTTCAGTCAGTTCTAATTGTGGGCTAGGGGCGACTCCCTGTGGGGCTAGCGCTTCTGCTTTTTCTATATTAGCGGCGTAGTGACCCTCACTTGAAAACACAATCGCATCTTCCCCCGACTCTGCAAGAACGTGAAACTCATGGGAATGGCTGCCGCCAATGCTGCCAGTATCTGCGAGTACCGCGCGAAAAGTTAAACCAACTCGCTCAAAGATAGTGGAATAGGTTTTATGCATTACATCGTATGTTTCTTGCAGAGAAGTTGGGTTGCTATGGAAAGAGTAGGCATCTTTCATGCAAAACTCTCGAGTGCGCATCACTCCGAAACGAGGCCGTCGCTCATCACGAAATTTAGTTTGTATTTGATAGAAATTAGCCGGTAATTGTTTGTAACTACTAATCTCGTTTCTAATAATATCAGTGATCACTTCTTCGTGAGTAGGGCCAAGGCAGAACTCACGGTCATGTCGATCTTTGATGCGCAATAATTCAGGCCCAAACTGACCCCAGCGTCCAGATTCAGCCCATAAGTCAGCGGGCTGCACTACAGGCATTAGCATTTCCAGAGCCCCAGCTCGGTCCATTTCTTGTCGAACGATAGATTCAACTTTTCTAAAGACTCGCAAACCGAGCGGCATCCATGAGTATAGACCAGAAGCTACTTTACGAATCATGCCGGCACGGAGCATTAGCTTATGGCTAATGACTTCAGCATCTGCGGGGGAATCTTTCTTAGTTGTTATTAAATATTGACTGGCGCGCATGGTTTCTCTTAAATATTGGCTGGTGACTAATGATATCATTTTACGATGCAGAATCGTCGCGGTATACAGTAAAGCTCTTTAAGGATGCAAAATGTTTGAATTACACCCAACACTTGAGTCAGATACGGTAAAAATAGGGGAATTACCACTATCCTTGTTGCTACTAAGTAAAGATGCTAACTACCCTTGGCTGATATTGGTGCCAAAACGGTATGGAATAGAGGAGTTGTATCAGCTCTCTGCTGACGATCGTTACCAGTTAACACAAGAATCTGATTGGATATCAAGGGCGCTTGTAAGTCTGTTTAGTCCCGATAAGCTCAATATTGCAGTCATTGGCAATATGGTGCCTCAACTGCACATGCACCATGTGTGCAGGTTCCGTAATGACGCATGCTGGCCAAAGCCAGTGTGGGGTCAGGTTCCAGCCACTGCGTACACAAATACTGAGATTGCAGCTATTATCAAGAATGTGAGCGGCAAGCTGACATCCTGCGGCTTAACCAGCAGCTAGATTAATTAGATCGGGTAAGGTAGTTGAAAAAAGCGTTTTTCTTGCAATAACGCCCTTAGATTGCAGGCGTATAACTATTTATCTAACCATATCCTTTAGGCCTTTCAAAGCATGCACCTTGACGACAGTTTTGGCGGGTTGAGCGCTGAATTCAATCGTTTTACCGGTGAAAGTGTTGACTCCGGTATAGGCTTCTTTGGCCTCTTTTTTAATCGTATCCATCTTAATGAGTCCAGCGAGAATAAATTCTTCGACAGACCCCTCCATAAGATGGCGCTGGATCAAGATTGTAAGCTCATCAAGCACACTACTGATCTGAGCCTTGGTCAAGCCTGAGTTTTCGGCGAGATCACTAACGATGTCTTGTTTATGGTATCGATGAGTAATTGGGGACATATCTTTCGATGAGGAATGAGCTTTAGGGGCCTTAGTTCGCATATATTAGTCCTTTAATTATGAGGATATATATAGTTAAGTCCATTTCGCTGGTTAATTCCGTGATTATGTTCTCTATATATAGACGCTGAACCTATTTCTTGCCAATAATTAATGAACTTTCCTGACATTATGTGTGTATATATAATCTGGTTGGTTAATGCCATTCTCACAGAGGCACTGCTGATGTATACTTCGCCGCGCTTTTGTAGGGCTTATTAGCCCAGATAGATATTAACCAATGACTAGGTAGGAATTCAGGTTATGCCGATTTACGAATATCTCTGTCAATCATGCGCGCATAAGATGGAGGCTTTGCAGAAAATGAGCGATGCTCCACTGGTGAATTGCCCTAAGTGTTGTCAGGCTAAACTAAAAAAACAGATATCTGCAGCGGGTTTTAGGCTTAGTGGAACCGGCTGGTACGAGACTGATTTTAAGAGTGGTAACAAGAAAAACATAAGTGGCGAACAGTCGTCAGATTCAGGCAGTGCGTCTGCGGCGACAGCAAGCGATAAAAGCGGTGCTGATAAGAGTAGTCCCACGTCAAGCGTAACCTCGGGTTCGCAATAAACTTTACTAGCAGGAATAAAAGACTAATGGATCGATCAACCTATTGCGGATTAGTGAGAAGCTCTCACATTGATAAAGAGATTACGCTTAGCGGCTGGGTAGATCGCCGTCGCGATCATGGTGGCGTTATCTTTCTTGATTTACGTGACCGAGAGGGGATCGTGCAGGTTGTTTTTGACTCTGACGCAGGAGAGTTTTTTGATCTTGCTGACAGTGTTCGGTCAGAATATGTACTAAAAGTTACCGGCAAGGTTCGTTCACGAAGTGATGCAACGGTTAATAAGAACATGGCCACGGGTGAAATCGAGGTTTACGGCACTGTGCTAGAAATTCTTAATAGTGCTCAAACTCCGCCTTTTCAGTTGGATGACCATGTCACGGTTGGGGAAGATGTACGCCTCAAATATCGTTATATGGACTTGCGTCGTACCGAAATGCAAAACAGTTTACGCTTCCGCTCCAAGATAACCTCGTCGATTCGTAATTATTTGGTTGGTGATGGATTTTTAGATATTGAAACGCCTATTATGACCAGAGCAACGCCTGAAGGGGCTCGAGATTATTTAATTCCTTCGCGGACTCACGCGGGCCAGTTTTTCGCGATGCCCCAGTCACCTCAACTGTTCAAACAAATGTTAATGGTGGCGGGTTTCGATCGTTATTATCAGATCGCTAAGTGTTTCCGTGATGAAGACCTTAGAGCAGACCGCCAGCCAGAATTCACCCAAATTGATATTGAAGCTTCGTTTGTTGATGAAGAAGACATCATGTCTACCAGTGAGACTATGATTACACAGATCTTCGCTGAGCATATGGGTGTTGAATTCCAGTCTTTCCCGCGTATGACATACGCAGAGGCGATGGATCGGTTTGGGTCAGACAAACCCGACTTGCGTATACCTTTAGAGTTGGTTGAAATTAAAGACTTATTGAAAGATATTGAATTTAAGGTATTTGCTGGTCCAGCTAATGATCCAGCATGCAGGGTAGCGGCATTAAAGGTACCCGGTGGATCCGAAATATCGCGTAGACAAATAGATGACTACACTAAATTTGTCAGTATATATGGTGCTAAAGGCCTTGCTTGGATAAAAGTAAATGCCATTGAAAATGGCATCGATGGTTTGCAATCACCGATTATTAAGTTTCTCGGTAATGATGTGACCTTAGGCATCATGGAACGCCTGGGCGCTCAAAATGGCGACATCGTATTCTTCGGCGCTGACAAATCCTCAGTGGTTTCAGAAGCTTTAGGCGCATTGCGATGTAAGGTTGGTGCGGATCTTAATCTTTACACCTCTGAGTGGGCACCTATGTGGGTGATCGACTTCCCGATGTTTGAAGCGACTGATAATGGTGGTTTAACACCATTGCATCATCCGTTTACAGCACCCTCATGTTCAATTGAGGAGCTTCAGTCGGATCCTGCTAATGCGCTATCCAGAGCTTATGATATGGTCCTTAATGGCGTTGAACTGGGTGGTGGGTCGATACGTATTCACGATCAAAAAATGCAAGCAGTTGTGTTTGATGTCCTGGGGATTAATGAAACCGAGCAAAGAGAGAAGTTTGGGTTTTTACTTGATGCATTAAAATTTGGTGCGCCTCCTCACGGTGGTGTCGCCTTTGGTCTAGATCGATTAATGATGTTAATGCTGGGAACAGATTCTATTCGAGATGTGATAGCTTTCCCCAAAACGCAATCAGCAGCCTGTTTACTAACGGATGCGCCAAGTAATGTCGATGCGGCGCAGTTGCGAGAGTTAAATATACGCTTACGCAAAAAAGAAGATTAAGGCGCTAGATAACTTATGGCAGGCCATAGCAAATGGGCCAATATCAAGCATCGTAAGGCGTCTCAAGATGCTAAGCGAGGAAAGGTATTTACTAAGGTTATTCGAGAGCTAGTTGTCGCATCGAAGGCTGGTGGTCCTATCCCTGAAGATAATCCCCGTCTTCGGGCTGCGATTGACAAGGCCCTTGGGGCCAATATGAAGCGTGATACCGTCGATAAGGCTGTTGCGCGAGGCGCAGGTTCTGGCGAGGGAGATAATTATGACGAGATCACCTATGAGGGCTACGCCCCAGGTGGTGTAGCAGTATTGGTTGAGTGCATGACTGATAATCGTAACCGTACGGTTGGTGATGTAAGGCATGGTTTTAGTAAACGGGGTGGCAATTTAGGCACTGATGGGTCGGTAGCTTATTTATTTAAACGGATTGGCCAGCTTAGTTATGAGCCGGGTGTAGATGAAGATAGGCTCATGGACGCGGCGTTAGAGGCCGGTGCTGAGGACCTCACGCTAAATGAAGATGGTTCTGTAGATGTTGAAACTAGCTGGGAAGAGTTTTTGAATGTCAAAGACGCGTTAATTAAAGTAGGCTTTGAATCTGCTCACGCTGAGGTAACGATGATTGCTGACACGACAGTAATCATGGATAAGGGCGGCGCAGAAAAGTTACTTGGGCTTATTGATGCCCTAGAAGATTTAGACGATGTACAAAATGTATATACTAATGCCGAAATTACTAGCGAAATACTCGCGCAGCTTGATGAGTGATGCGCGGCTTGGTCCATCAATGGTTTATATGTAAAGGTAGTTGCAGTAAGTGGTAAATGCAAGAAAGGATGGTCGTTGATATTTTGCGGCTCTAAGTACTCAAACGAGTAATCATTAAATGAGGCAGTACCGATGAAAGTTATAAAAAAGACGAAAGATTATATTGTTTACCAGAAGAGTTCTGGTCGTTATGCGGTAAAAGATTCTAATAGGAACTGGGTCAATGCTGACGAAAAAATCAAGATCCTATTGGCTGAAGGTTTAATTAAAGCTGTGATGCCTGCTGAACCAGTGGTTGAAGAAGCACCAGCGGAAGAAGTCGCAGCTGTCGAAGAAGCTCCAGTAGTCGAAGAAGCTCCAGTAGTCGAAGAAGCTCCAGTAGTCGAAGAAGCTCCAGTGGTTGAAGAAGCTCCAGTGGTTGAAGAAGCACCAGTGGAAGATGTCGCAGCTGTTGAAGAAGCTCCAGTAGTTGAAGAAGCTCCCAAGCCAAAAGCTAAGGCAGCACCAAAAGCTAAGGCAGCACCAAAAGCTAAGGCAGCACCAAAAGCTAAGGCAACTAAAAAAACTGAAGACTAAATAATCAGTAGTCATCAGTGCGTTACTAAAAGCCTCCTGGATTATGTCCAGGGGGCTTTTTATTAGTTGACTCTATCTCGCTGTGTTGCAACACTCACATGACAGTTACTACCAAGATTAATGATGACTCGAATTTTAGGAATTGACCCAGGATCGCGCCGCACCGGTTATGGAATAATTGACTTTGAGAGTGGCAAACTAAAATACGTCACGAGCGGTATTATTCGGTTGCCCGAAAAGTCACTTCCCGATCGTTTGAAAATAATATTTGATGGCGTCAGTCAGATTATCGGTGAATACAATCCAGAACAGATGGCGATTGAAGAGGTATTTTTTGCAAAAGATCCACGAGCAGCGCTGAAGCTCGGCCAGGCTCGGGGGGCGGCTATCGTGGCAGGCGTCAATGCGGACTTAAAGGTTGGAGAATATTCAGCCAGAAGTGTTAAACAAGCCGTGGTAGGGACGGGCGCAGCTGATAAAAAGCAAGTCCAGATGATGATTACCCAACTCTTAAAATTACCTCAGTCTCCCTCCGAAGATGCCGCTGACGCACTGGCCGTGGCGATCTGTCATAGTCATAGCATGCGTTCTCAGGCAGTCTTTGCCAGTAGCGGAGTAACTGGGTTTGCGCGTGGTAGACTTAAATAATATTCAGCTACCAATAGAAGAGATTTATACAATATGATCGGACAAATTAAAGGCATCATTATAGCGAAGCAAGCTCCAGATCTGCTGGTTGACGTACAGGGTATCGGCTATGAGGTGCTAGTGTCTCTAGGGACTTTTTTTGATATCCCAGAGATCGGGGGCGCAGTCACGTTGCATACCCACTTTGTCGTTCGTGAAGATGCACAGCTTTTATTTGGCTTTGCGACCTTGGAAGAGCGGGCACTATTTCGACAGTTAATTAAGGTCAATGGTGTTGGCCCCAAAATGGCGTTGGCAATCCTGTCTGGGATGTCTGCAAGTGAGTTTGCACTAGCAGTGCATAACAACGATATTGCAACACTGGTTAAATTACCTGGTGTAGGTAAAAAGACGGCTGAACGATTAGTGATTGAAATGCGTGACAAAGTTGATATTGCCCAGATTAACGACTTTGGAAGCGCGACGGCAGGTAAGCACCCGGATATTAAGCAGGAGGCGGAAAGTGCGTTGACCGCACTGGGTTATAAGCCTCAGGACGCCGCTAAGATGATTAGCCGTGTGTCGGATGAAGAGATAACAAGTACAGAGCAGTTGATTAGGCGCGCACTAAAAAATATGGTTTCGAGATAGGCTGCTTGAGAGCATAAATACGATGTATTCCATTGCGCTCCTAGTGAAAAAATAACGGCACCACTGTATGCTTGTAGCTAAACTTGAGATGCTACCCAATGATAGAGCCTGATCGCTTAATTTCACCCGATATTTCTGCCTCTGAAGAGCGTTATGACCGTGCTTTGAGGCCTGTAACTCTTGATGAATACGTGGGCCAGCCGGTAGTTAAGGAGCAACTAGAGATCTTTATTGAGGCGGCTCGCAGGCGATCGGAGCCGCTTGACCACACATTGGTCTTTGGCCCGCCAGGGTTGGGTAAAACTACCTTGGCGCATATCATCGCCCATGAAATGCAGGTAGACCTCAAAACTACGTCTGGTCCCGTGCTTGAAAAAGCCGGCGATCTTGCAGCGTTGCTAACTAATCTTGAGTCTGGCGACGTCTTATTTATCGATGAAATTCACCGTTTGAGCCCCGTGGTCGAGGAAATTCTGTATCCCGCTTTAGAAGACTATCAATTAGATATCGTCATCGGAGAAGGGCCTGCCGCGCGTTCAATAAAGTTAGATTTACCTCCTTTTACGTTAGTTGGCGCGACGACTCGTGCAGGTTTACTTACCTCTCCTTTGAGAGACAGATTTGGCATCGTGCAAAGGCTTGAGTTTTACTCAGAGGAAGACTTGGGTAGTATCGTTAAGAGAGCCAGTGGCATCACCAATGTCAAAATAGACGACGAGGGCGCACGCGAAATCGCTTGCCGTGCGCGTGGTACGCCGCGCATTGCTAATCGGCTACTACGCCGCGTTCGTGACTATGCTGAAGTGAAGGCAGATGGCATAATTACCAAGTCGGTCGCTGATGCGGCGTTGAACATGTTAAATGTTGATAAAAGTGGATTTGACCACCTTGATCGACGATTGTTACTTACCTTAATAGAGAAGTTCGATGGTGGGCCAGTTGGGGTTGATAGTCTGGCGGCAGCGCTGAGTGAAGAGAGGGGCACTATAGAAGATGTCATTGAGCCCTATTTGATTCAGCAGGGCTATTTAATGAGAACCTCTCGTGGTCGAATGGCAACACGAATGGCCTACGAGCATTTTGGTCTTAAAAGCCCTAAACGAATTCAGCAGCAGATGGATATCATGGATGACTGAATTTAGTGTGCCAATGCGTGTCTATATTGAAGACACTGATGCCGGCGGTATTGTTTATTATGCCAACTACTTGAAATTTATGGAGCGCGCGCGAACCGAATATATGCGCAGTCTTGGTTACGGTAAAGTCGCGCTCTTTGATGGATTGCAATTGGTGGTCCACGATTTACAATTAAAATACCACAAACCGGCAAGGCTTGATGATGAGATTGTAGTTTCGGCAAAGTTAACAGGTTTGACAAAAGTAACATTTTCAATGTCCCAAGCAGTATACCTTGGTGATCAACTGCTGGTTGAAGGCTCTGTCAGAGTAGCCTGCATTAACGCTGGCAATAAGCGCCCTGCGGCGATTCCCAAGGCCATGTTTCAGCACCTCACTAGCCAGATTGGAGTTTAGATTTGTGAACGAAGAAAATTTATCAATACTTGCGTTAATAATGAATGCCAGTGTGTTAGTTCAGGCTGTGATGGTGATACTTTTGGTCGCTTCAGTGATGTCCTGGGTAATGATAGTACAGCGGGGACTCTTCCTTAATAATGCTCAGACTAGCTTCAAACTATTTGAAGACACGTTCTGGTCGGGTATCGATTTGGCTGATTATTATCACGAACTCACGGAAAAAGCCAAAGAGGTAGGGGTGACCGATGGTATTGAAAATGTGTTTCGTGCGGGCTTTAGAGAGTTCAGCCGACTGTCTCAATCGGATAAAGCAGACCCAGATGCCGTGATGGAAGGGACTGACCGGGCAATGCGTGTTGCCCTGTCCCGAGAGGATGAGAAGTTAAGCATAAACTTGCCTTTCTTAGCCAGCGTTGCCTCAGTTAGCCCTTACATCGGCTTGTTCGGTACAGTTTGGGGTATTATGAATTCATTTAGGGGGCTGGCCATGGTACAGCAGGCTACTCTGGCAACAGTTGCTCCTGGTATTTCTGAGGCCCTTATTGCTACCGCGATGGGGCTCTTCGCAGCTATTCCAGCTGTCATTGCCTACAACCGTTATGCAGCGAAGGTTGAGGCTCTTAATAGCAGCTACGAAACTTTCTCTGATGAGTTTTCGAGTATTTTGCATCGCCAAGTTCATTCGCGATAACAAGCATCGACTTTAGGAGGCTAGGTTGTTAAAGCGTAAAAGAGTAAAACGTAAATTAGTCGCAGAAATCAATGTTGTTCCCTACATTGACGTGACTCTCGTACTGTTGGTCGTGTTTATGATTACCGCGCCACTATTGATGCAAGGCGTTAAGGTTGAGTTGCCTGCGGCTAATTCAGCGCCTATGGATACCAAAGAGCAAGAGCCCTTTATCGTGTCCATTAAAAGTGATGGCAGTTATTGGGTTGATCAAAAGGGTGATAACGTCGCAACATCCCTGGGAGACGTCAAAGATCGCGTTGCTAAAGTCCTCCGTCAGAAGCCACAGACCCCGGTACTTGTTTGGGGTGATGCCAACGTTGACTATGGCTCCGTGGTTAACTTGATGAGTGAGTTACAGTTGGCTGGTGCTCCTTCGGTAGGTCTCGTTACGGAACCTCCTCGCCAGTAATATGAGGGACTCCCTGAGCTATGGTATAGGCATTCTCTTTAGCTTGACTGTGCATGGGCTAGTGCTGTGGGCTCTCGTTATTGGCTGGCAGCCAATGACACAGCAGATAGTGATTCAGCCTCAGTATATTGAAGCTAAGTTGGTTCAACTGGCCCCTAAGAAAAAAGCCGTTAATAAACCCAAAAAGCCGGCCAACAATGCTGCACAGAAAAAGCGAGAAAAACAAAAGCGTCTTGAGAATGAAAAACGAAAAGAACAAGCGCGGAAGGAGCGACGGCGTAAAGCTGAAGATGATCGAAAAGAGCAAGAACGTTTGACGGCTGAAAAACGGGCGCTGGCTGAAAAAGAGCGCTTAGAAGAGGCAGAGCGTCAGAGACAACTGATCGAAACTGAGTTTGCTGATGCTATTGCAGCTGAGCAGTCTTTGATTAATGCGCAAGAGGACGAAATAGCCGCTAATAGTTATCGTCAGCTAATCCAGCGAAGATTGTCAGAAAACTGGAACCGTCCGCCTAGTGCGAGACGAGAGATGGAAACCACAATAAGATTACAGCTTGTTCCAACAGGCCGTATCGTCGGGGTGACCGTCTTGAAGTCAAGTGGCGACACTGCTTTTGATCGATCAGTAGAGCAGGCAGCCTTTAAGGTTGACCAATTTATTGAACTTCAAAGCATGTCACCAGTTTTGTTTGAAAAGAAATTTCGTCAAGTTGATGTGGCGTTTAGTCCTCAAGATCTCAGATTATAATCCACGGAGCCCCAATGTTATTTAGATCGTTAATGACAACAAAAACCTTCCACATCATTGTCGTTGCGATGGTGTTAGTTTTTACACCAGTTGCAGCTTGGGCCGAGCTAGTTATTCGTGTCACACAGGGCAATGATAAGCCGACGATGATCGCGGTAGCGCCAATGTCGACAAATGGCATACAGGTATTAGAAGATATTAGTGCAATTGTGGAATCTGATCTTTTGCGTAGTGGTTTATTTAAAACTATTCCTAGGCAAAATATGCTGGCGTTCCCGCAAAATATAGATGATGTTTATTATCGTGATTGGCGATTGTTGGGCAGTGAGTATTTAATTATTGGTGGGTTAAAAGACTCAGAAGGCAAAATAGAATTGAGCTTTAGTTTACTTGATGTCACCGCACAAAAAACGGTGTTTAAGCATCGGGTGACCGGTACTGAAGCTCAGATTAGAGATTTAGCTCATCTGGTTAGCGACAAGGTCTACAAAGAAATCACCGGTATTCGGGGTGTATTCAGCACCAGGTTAGCTTACGTAACCGCAGAGCTAAACGATAACAAATTTATCTACAGATTAAATGTGTCAGATTCTGATGGGGCTAGAGAGCAGCTGGTGCTTGAGTCGACGCAGCCGATTATGTCACCATCGTGGTCGCCAAAAGGCGATGAATTAGCTTACGTCTCCTTCGAAACTGGACGGCCGGCAATATGGCGGCAGCGCTTGGTAGGTGGGCAGCGTATACAGCTCACTAATTTTTCGGGCCTCAATGGAGCACCATCCTGGTCACCTGACGGCAATAAGCTAGCGTTAGTGCTCTCTAAAGATGGTAATCCAGAGATTTATTTGTTGGACCTTACTTCAAATAAATTGTCTCGTTTAACGCGTCATTTTGCGATTGATACCGAACCAACCTGGACACCTGATGGGAAAAACCTACTTTTTACATCTGATAGGGGAGGTACTCCACAAATTTATAAATTAACTATTGCATCAAAGGCCGTTGAGCGCATAACATTCAAAGGTAATTACAATGCTAGGCCGAGTCTAGCCCCAGATGGTAGAACCTTAGTGGTGGTGCATAGGGAGTCTAATGTTTTTCATATTGCGACGCTCGATCTTAAAACTGGACGTATGCTAGAATTAACAGAAACTAGGTTGGACGAGTCACCCACCGTCGCGCCAAATGGTGCCATGCTAATCTATGCAACAAAGCAGGCTGGTCGTGGTGTTTTGTCTGCAGTGTCACTTGATGCTGGGGTAAAGTATTTTCTTCCCGCTAAAATAGGGGATGTTAGAGAGCCGGCGTGGTCTCCATTTTTGCGTTAGCGTTAAAGTCATATAAATTTAAATTGTAAAAAAAACCATAATATAAGGAGCTTTAAATGAACATTTCCGTAACTAAGACTGGCTTGTCAGCACTATGCCTCTCGTTGGTTCTTGCAGGTTGTAGTTCGACGCCTGTTGAGGAAACCATGTCGGATATTGAAGATACAACCGTTCAGACGGTGGAAGTCGAGATGGAATCTGAGGCGATAGTAGTGGAAGAAATGCCAGTAGAGCCCATAATGTCCGCTGCGACTGTGTTTTATTTTGATTTTGACAAAGCCCTACTTAAAACAGAGTCTCGTGCCGCGCTTGTTGAGCATGCCGCTTACCTCATGGACAACCCGCGATCAATTCGCTTGGAAGGTCATGCTGATGAGAGAGGTACTCGTGAATACAATATGGCTTTAGGCGAAAGCCGAGGTAATGCTGTGAAAGAATTCATGGTTTTACAAGGTGTTTCCCCCAGCATGATCGAAGTTATTAGCTATGGTGAAGAACAAGCAGCCTCGTTTGGCAGTAGTGACGCTGCGTGGAGTATGAACCGTCGCGTTGAGTTAAAGTAGACCCTCTCTCTTGGAGTAGTGTCTTAAAGTATGCTGTACGACGCGGCTGGAGTTTCGCTGACTCTGGCCGTTTTCGTTTTGATTGATTAATAGTAGTGGACTGTTATGAATTTTAATACCAGGTTATGTTTAGGGTTGCTAGCGCTACCTATAATGTCTGCAGCGCAAGATCTTGCACCTATCGTTGATATGAGTACCTCAGTGTCGGCAGATGAGTTTGTGGACGAGAGTTTCAAACCAAAACCCTATAAGCCTAGTGCCGCATCAAAGATGGCTGAGAGTCGTTACGATCTGATGCAAGGGCTTCGCGATGAAGTCAGGTTACTCCGAGGCATGGTTGAAGAGCTAAAACACGAACTGCAGATAGTAAAACAACGTCAGCTAGACGATTACTTAGACATTGATCGGCGCCTTGGATCTCAAGCTCTTGCGGACGACAACGTTTATTCTGATGATCAGTCCGGCTCAAGCACGGCTGGCTCAGCTGTCACGCCTTTATATGGCGAACCGTCATTACAAAAGGGATCAGGTGAGTCGAGTATCGATGAGGCTGTCGTCATGCCGGCGGATGGACTTGTCGTGTTAGCTGCAGACGATGGCACGGTTAAAACAGATTATGAGGCGGCTTCAAATAAATTATTAAAGGGCCGTGACATTGATGGTGCCGCGGCCGCTTTGCAATTGCACTTGGATAAGTATCCAGCGAGTCCCTATACCGCAAATGCGTATTATTGGTTAGGTGAAATCTATCTCTTGCAGCGGAGGGATGAGCTAGCCCGGCAATCATTTACTACAATTGTTGAACAGTACCCTAATCACGCCAAGGTGATGGATTCTAATTTCAAGTTGGGGAAAATCTATTTTCAGCTTGATCAAACTAAGCTAGCTCGTCGATACCTTGAAAAGGCGGCCGCTAGTTCTGGTGGCGTAGCCAGTAAGGCGCAGAGCTATCTGGATAAAAACTTTTAAAGAAAGGCCTCCTGCTATGTCTAAAAAAGCCGTTATCCTAGTGTCCGGTGGTCTTGACTCGACTACCGTACTTGCTATGGCGATTAACCAGGGTTACGACTGCTATACGTTAAGCTTTGATTATGGCCAGCGTCATCGTTCAGAATTAGAGGCGGCAAGCCGCGTCTCACAGTTGATGAACGTTACGCAGCACAAAGTCGTTAAATTAGATCTTGGGACCATAGGTGGCTCAGCGCTGACCGACGAGTCAATTGATATTCCAGAGCACGAAACAGGCGGAATTCCAGTGACTTACGTGCCTGCTCGCAATACCGTATTCCTATCAATTGCGCTTGGTTGGGCTGAGGTACTAGGTGCGAGCACTATTTTTCTGGGCGTTAATGCAGTGGACTACTCTGGTTACCCAGATTGTCGGCCAGAATATATAAGTAGTTTTGAGACGATGGCTAACCTAGCAACAAGAGCTGCGGTTGAAGGTAATCGACTGTCGATTAAGGCACCCTTAATTGACCTCACTAAAGCCCAAATTATCAACGCGGGCCTTGCTTTGGGCGTAGACTATAGTGATACGGTTTCTTGCTATCAGGCGAACATTCAAGGTCTTGCCTGCGCTAAATGTGACAGCTGCCGACTCCGTATTCAGGGTTTTAGCGAGGCAGGTATAAAAGACCCTACCAGATATCAAAATAACGCTTGAATTTTGCTATCTGGTCCGTATGATACGCACCTCCTCTGAGGGCCGTTAGCTCAGTTGGTAGAGCAGTTGGCTTTTAACCAATTGGTCCCGCGTTCGAGTCGCGGACGGCCCACCATTTTTC